>Ga0233415_10000105_pt1 | contig 38629 bp, 50 predicted proteins | sample Na_anoxic_12_MG_FD_188631 | JGI IMG/M metagenome (GOLD analysis project Ga0233415, IMG submission 188631) | Seawater microbial communities from Saanich Inlet, British Columbia, Canada - Na_anoxic_12_MG | ecosystem: Environmental > Aquatic > Marine > Inlet | place: Canada: British Columbia...
GAAATTAAATGGATTAAAAATTATGAGGATATTCTTGCAACATACAATACATCAAAAAAGTATGTCGGCTGCAGGTATGCTTATTCAAATGTATTTAACACTTTCGGCTTCTTTAGAACTCGTAAAGATCGTTACGGCATGAAAGATTGGTGGTGTTCTGAGATTGACGCTTATGTTATTGGAATAGGTGATTACAAGTTAAGTCCTAATGCACTCTACACAGAAATTATTCTAAGAAATAGAAAATATAGGGAGGTTTAAAGTGCCTAAAGTAGCAAATAAGACGCTTTTGCAAGAGGTTGTTGCAGTATTTAAAGCCGTTACAGCATCTGTAGCGATTATAGGAATGCTTGTACTAATCGGCTGGAACGTAAAGGGTGAAGAGCTAGTTGATTGCAGGATACAGGAAAAAATGAACGACCATGTAAAAGAGAATGATGTTTATATTAAGCAAATTATGACTAACGCGAAGGACGTTGTACAACTTAAAGAGTTGTCTATGCAAACCCATTTGTTAATTAAACAGCTAACGACTGACGAGATGGAGCGCAGGGCTGACAAAGAATTCGATGAAATTAAGAGGAGGCAGTAACATGAGATTATTATTAACTTTACTAATACTTGCAAGTAGTGTTTTTAGTGCTACAGATTATGTAATAGCAGTATTTAAAATTGGCGATCAGGTGTCTAGCAATCCTTATCTTGACGGTGAGCTTATTGAGATAGTAGATCCTAATGAGCAAGCAGGGAATTTTGTTTTATCCGATAGAATGCAAACTATTTTTTATTGCAGGAGAATAGCACTAAATAAAAAAACGCAATACAGAAATTACATGAAGGTGAATGGTAGCGGTAAATCAAAGTGCATATTAAGGCCAAATAAATTATCTAAAGAAGAAAAAGAGTTGTTGCGAGATGAAAGTGCTATTAAGCCTATACAAAATATTGATGAATCTGTTTTTGATTTTGGCGATAACTTAAATTCTAATGCTAAAGTTAAAGATAAAAACGCTTGGGTTGGTGGTAGTGTTACGGTTGGTAGTGATGGGGATTATGCTACTTGGGCGTTGTTAGTAGCTGACCTTGGGACTTTTACAAGTGACGGTACAGCCACGCAAATCAGTAACGTTACTGAAACAATATCATCTATTTTGGGTAATAGTGTCTCTAGTTATACTATGATTCTTGATGGTGGTAACTACAAGATAAATCATGTTAATAGAATAATGTATTATACACCAGAAAGCTCCACTGGTACTGGTATTATTAAAAACTTTCATACGGTTAGAACTGCCGATGCTGCTGCGAATACAGTGCCAGCTATTGTAACAACTGATGTCTCAACCAGTATTACTTATTCGTTTTATAATAACAAGTTTGACGGTGGGGGTTTTAATGGTCGTGGGCTAGACCTTTCAGATAACACTCCCATATGCGATGTCTACAATAATCTATTTATTAACTATAATGGAAATATAGGATCTATTGGGCTGAAGACTACGCTGGTAAATACTTCAACTGTTATTAGCGGAAACACTTTCCTTAATTGTGACATAGGACTTGATTTCAACAGCCAAGACATGGAGGCGCAAAACAACGCCTCTTTTTGCACTTCTACCGATTATTTTAGTACTGGCTCCCTAACAATGTTCTCAAAATGCGCCTCCTCAGATGCAACAGGTTCAGAGGCGGGGTTACAGAGTTTAGTAGCAAATACAGTATTTCAGAGCACTACAAGTACAGATGTAAACTTTCTCTATCCTGTAAAAGATGAGGCTTTGTACGGCGCAGGTGCTAACCCTACAATTTCAGGCCATGATACATATTTCAACAATTACCCAATAATTTTAGGCGATGTTGACATAGGAGCGAATGGCTTGTTAAGGTCAGCATACAACCCGCATCAAGGCAAATACTTTCGATTTGGCTCAACATTCCCTGAATGGAGTCGCAGAAAACTTAGAAATTAATTAATAGAATACCACAACTCTTACAAGAGGAAAATATTATGGGAAGAAAAAGCAAAAAGCAATTAGCTAGAGAAGCTAATACGAGCTCGATGGGGCGACAAGCAGACGAAATAGAGACTTCGGGTAGTCGAGTTACTTACAATGGTAAAAACAAGCTAATGCCGAAGTCTCACAGGGATTTCAATACAGTCTTAACGCACCTAAACCATAATCTTGAATTATTACACAAAAATCCACCTCCGGGTGTCTCTTTAGTTCACGTAACTGCTTTTGAAAAATTAATGAGTTATGCCTTTAGAGAACCTATTGAAAATGTCGAGATGGTTAAATGCACAAATCCCGATTGCAGAAAAATGCACTTGATTGAATGCCCTCATTGTGAAACTTCCCATAGTATTGTTATACCTTCCGCTGTCCATGAAAAAAATAGCATTGTAGCATTAAATAAATTAATAGATAAATTAGCCCCAAACCTTGCGGCTGTTTCTCAAGATATAAATATTACTGGTTTACAATCTAGTATCACAGATTGGGGAGTTAGAATTATTACTAAATATGTTCCTGTTGCAGATCAACCAATGGAAGTGCAAAAATTAAACCAAGCCTTAACAAACGCTGTTGAGGCAGAATTCACAGAGGTTCCTAATGTCAAATCATAAGCCTGTAGCTACCATTAATTCTATTGCAGACGCTATTTCAAAAGGTGTCGCAGAGGGTATTCAGAAAATGAAAGTTCCTGAATTTATACCTACAGGAGCTTTAGAACCAATGATTAAAGCTGTTGGGATGTTTATATGGGATATTGTTAATGCTCAGTGTGCAAATAAATTAGGCAAAACCACAATGGTAGTCAATATCCTCAGGAATATTTTTTGGGAACCTGACCTTGAATATTTTGATTACCCCGCCTTCCACGATTGGCCTTATAAGAATGTTGACGGTGAAATTATTAAGCATGGCCGTATTATCTGCACTGCTGAAAATGCTAAAGAAGATGGGCCTATTGATACCGAGATTAAGAAGTGGTGGCCTGAAGGTCGATACACAAGGATTAAAGATGGTAAAGGTTATTACTCTAAATACAAAACAGATACAGGTTGGAGCTTTGATATACTTACTTTTGAGCAGGATGTAACAGCTTTTGAAGGACCTATGATGTCTTGGCAGTGGTGTGATGAGCCGCCTAAGCCAAAGCTAATGGGAGCGATAATGTCTCGTTTCTCAAAACAGGGTGTGCTAATGCTTTCCCAAACCCCAATTAATGCAGGTCCATTTATTGATAAATTAGAGGATCTAAAAGAAGTTGGGAGTAGAATAAAAAAGATTGAAGCTACTATTTACGATAATAGTTCTGAAAGTGGTATTATGAACTCCAAAGGAACTAAGCGTGGATTAATGACAGATGAAGAGATCGAGATATACAAAAGAAAAATTCCTCTTGATGAACACCCCGCACGTTTAGAAGGTAAAGCTATTGGTAAGAGTGGTAAGATCTACCCTACTTTTGATTTGAATGTGAATGTTAAGCATTACGACCTAACCGCTGAAAGTACCAAGCAGTGGAACGGTTACTGCATAATGGATCCTCACGACAAATACTATCCATTCATACAATGGTGGGCTGTATTACCCCCTAATGAGATCAACAAGTCGAGATTTGTTTGTTATAATGAATGGCCTACCGTAGAAACCCTTGGTGGCTATTATGACCAAAAGAGAAAAACCGCTGTTTGCAACTTAGGTCCTGAAGAGATTTCTAAAATAATAAAGCTATTTGACGGAACGCATTTTGGTATTGAGATTAAAAAAAGAGGCATTGACCCAAGGTTTGCAAGAAACACTGAAAGTAATTATACCAAAGCTGTCGAAGGTATCGTTATCGATTACCTAAAGTACGACATTGAATTTGAACTACCTGATTTGGGATTGATTAGTATTGGAAGAAATGCCATAAGAAAAGATATTAAGTACGATAAAACAGCGCCGCTTAGCCTGTATAATGAACCTGACATGGTTATTATGCCACATTGCAAAAATACCATTCGTTCGTTAGACCGCCATTATTGGGAGAACAACGATAAAGGCACTGAGAAGGAAGCTGAAGAGTTTAAGGACCCTTCTGACTGCGCTAGAATGTTTAAGGCCTTAGAGGCTAACGTAGGGTGGACTCCTAATAGACCCCCCGTTAAGGTTGCCGATAAAAAGATGATAATTACCGAAAACATTAATGAGGAGTTTAATAAATCTATTGGGGAGATTGGGTTGGGTTAAGATAGCTAAAACAAGATATACTAGTTTCTGATAACCTGCACTCGGACGATATTGCAAGACAATAAAACTTATTGCAATACCCCCAATCATCATCTGTTTTAAATTTTTCAAAATACTTACATTGACCACATGGTTTAGTATTTAGGATTTTTTTACTCACTACACCCCCCTCTTAATTAAAACCAATGAACAAGTTATCAACATTCCGCCAAACCAGTTCATGCTAAGCTCCTTAAGCCCCGCAACCAAAAACAACACAAATAATCCACATTGCAAAACGGCTATTATGTACATAGCAATATCTGCCAACCTTAACGCTAATTCTTGCATATTACCACCTTCATAATTAAATAAACCTAACAAGCCCAGCTTCAGGCGTTTCAATGCTACCGTCTTCAAGCTCAACTATCGCAGTTGTATAATTAGCAACTCCATTTTCAGCTTCAAAGGTGTCATAAAAAGTACCCCACTGGTGGAATATTCCCGTATTTACAACTTTCTTTGTTTTTGAATAGTTATCGTATATTTCTACTTTTCTGAGTTTGGTATTCATTTTTTTTCTCCTTCTTGAATTGAACCACTAACCTTCCTAACAAATTTATCAGACCAGTACTCATTACCGCTTTTAGCTAGAACATACCATTGATTGCCAATTTGCCTCCATACTTTAGCATCAACTACAATTTCCTTATAGCTCATTTCGTATTTTACTGTAACTATAACCTTTTCTGTTGTTGTAGTGTCAAAGTTTGCTGCAAAACATATTGCAGATAGTGTTAATATTATGATGATTATTTTCATTTTATTATATTTCCTTTATTTTATTGTAATTAATTAAATTATCTTATAACACTCTTCTATTTTCTGACCTGACAGCGTTTTGAGGCCACTAAATAGCCTGCTATGCCTTTCTCTCTCGTGCTTACTTAAGTCAACTAACTCAACATTAACAGTACCCTCTTGATCCTGCTTAATATTACCATTGTACGCCGTTATGTTCCAACTGAAATTAAGACACTTATCACCAACCTGAATATGGAAACCTTCGCTAGATGGGGTTGATGGCATCCTACTAGTATCCTTAACGTAGGGAGGTATTGGAAAAATGGTAGTTAAAAATTTATTTCGTGTCATCAGCCCAATCCTTTCTAGCTTCTTCAAAAATCGATTCTTTATTTTTACTCATTATCTTCTCCTTTGGGTTAAAAGGATAAACCTTTGCAATCATTACATTCATAACTCCATTCCACTAAATCTGCTTTACCACAAGTTAATAATGCAATAGCGCAATCCCCTAAGAAACTGGTTTTAGGTAATACCCTATGTATAGTTTCCTTATTACAATTAGGACAATACTTTTTAATTGTTCTCACACCTCCACCTCTTTCTCGAATTTTTCCCATTCTCCAATTTTACCGTTTGTGATTTTGGCTCTTTCGTACACTGATATGATGTCATCGTAATTACATGACCCCGTAGTTACTGGAGTATTACCATTACCATATCTCGCAACCCACCCACTAGATCCTTCTGTTGCTGCCCATATTACGCACTCTTCTTGAGTGTATGGAACCATTTTCTTTTTTGGGAGTGGTTTGTAGTGATTGTAAAACCCTGCTCTATAAGTATTGTTTCTGTTTTCGAGATTATTAAAATCTCGTGCGGTTATAGCTAAACACCTTCCATTTTTAAATGTTTTAATAACAGTTGCCTTTGACCATTTTTTCCCATCATAACTAACTAACATCTCTTCAAACACATTATTTTCTACTGACATTATTTATCTCCTTTACTCTTACAACAATTACAAATCCATTCCCATTTACCTTTTCCAACATGTATCTTAAATTTAGGCATCTTAATCTCGTCTCCACAGTCAATACAAACTATCGGCTTTACCTTCAACACGTCTTTATAAGTGACCAATTCTTTTTCAACTGGTTTTTTATACGCCTTACAATTTTTGCCACAAGGGTATTTTCTTGAAGGAAACTTTACACTACACCTTTCAGTCCCCCTAACCCCATGCGCACAGTCACACACAATTAACTTAAACCTATCCAGCGCCTTTTTAGACTCATTTGATAATTTAATCACAAATCACCTCTTTTCTAATCCCCTCTTAAAACTCTACAATCAAAACCTTTTTCATAATCACAAAGGCTTGTTTTACGATAATCACACCTCTTGCAAATATCCTTGTCCTCTTTTTCATCCTGCTTAGTAGCACCCCCCTTGCAAAGAGGCAAGAGGGGCTTATTGCTAGAATCGTATTTCATCATTAAAGTTTGATGCTGGACCAGCACCATTTGGATTACTAGAACCGCCCTGTGAAGCCTGTGGCCGTCCTTGCTGAAAGGTCCACTGCTCTACAACTACTTCTGTTTTATACCGCTTAGAGCCGCCGTTTTTGTCATCCCAGCTCGTTGTACGCAAAGCCCCTGCTATAATAACAGCAGAGCCTTTTTTAAACAATTTGCCGATAGTTACCGCTGTTTTGCCAATCGCTACACAGTTGACCCATTCAACTGTATCCACCCAACCCCCAGACTTATCCTTATGACCACCCTTACAAGCTACTGAAAAGTTTGCAAAATCCGTTCCGCTACGATTTACGATTTCTGCATCTCGCCCCACCGTTCCTACTAATTTTACTGCATTAGTTATTGACATTAACAACCTCCTCTTTAGGATTAATTAATGCTGCAGCTTTTCTTTCCAATAAAACTGCCTGTGCTTTACAGAAATTTTGGAATCCAACCATTACAGTTTCAGCATCTCCATCGTCAAGCCCCTCTACAAGAACGGCGGTACTTAATTTAAGACTTACGCCACCCGCTATACCCCTTTGCTTAACCTCGACACTTTTAAGACGCTCTGCGCCCCTTAGAAGAGCTTTCGCTTTTCTTACTTTTGCATTAATTTCTGCAAACATGTCTGTTTGTTTTGCTTCCATTTGGTTTTTTTCTCCTTCTGTTAAAATTAAAAAATGACTAACTTTTCTGCTTTCTCGTAAAAGATAACAATCTCTGCTGAGAAATTACCTTTTTCATAACCACCGCCTAATTCAAGGATAGGCACTTCCTGCCAACAATCATCATGGATAATCTTATTGTCAACAAGAAGATCCATTATTGATTCAGCCTTATTAGTTAAATCTGTTTTACGCCTATCTCCAAAACTAAATTTAATAATAATTTTAGAGATGCTTTCAATAGCTCTACCTTTTCTTGGTTGAGACAATAACTCACTACTTGCTGACTTATGCCAATCTTTATGCTTAGACGAAGGTAATAGCCAAAACAGTTGCCCTTTAGGCTTGTGACCGCCTATCTTTATTCTAATGTTTTTCCAGTTAGGAATTATCTGCTTGGAATTTTTCTTAGATGGAATACGGCCTGTTAAGGTGTATCTGATTGACTCCATTTATGACCTCACTATTTGAGTTTGAGTCTTTTTAATTTTAACACCGGGAATAGTCATAACACCTTTAGAGGCTTTTACCATTGCTTTAAGAGCAGGTACATTAATCCCAATTAAATGGCTTGTTAATGAGTTTTCAAGAAGAAACGGTATTGCTTTAAAATGATCTTCCACCTCAACCACATAATCAGTTCGGTAGCTTACACCTGAAACTTTCTCCTGCTTAATTTCAGTCGCAACGGTTGTAGTCGCTTCTTCAATCTTATCCTCCATTCGAGCTTGGGCTTTTTCGGCCAACTCTTCTTTGCCTTCAGATTGATACTTTTCAATTTTAGCAGCTTCAGCTTCAGCAGCCTTTTCAGCCTTACGCCTTTTCTCTTCAGCTTCGGCTTCAAGCTTTTTTTGTTCAAGAGCTATTCTACGCTTTTCGGCATTGTCAAAATCAATCATTGCACTGCCAATCTTATCTTTACCTGCTTTTAGCTGATTAAGAACGTTCATAAACTCTTTTTGAATAACCTTCCTTTTTTCGTCAAAAGGTTTAACGGCTTCTTTTCTAAGAGCCTCTACAGTTTTGATAGCACCTTGTACATCTCTTTGAATACCCCCTGCATTCAAATTCTGCTCTGCATTTGTAATCTCAATCTCTTCAATTGAGCTAAGTGTTTCAAGAGCAGTCTTCATCTTATCAAGAGTCTCTTGAGCTATTAGGTTTTTTTCTTCTGACATAATTTATCCCTTCTTTTGGGTTAGTTTATATTGTTCATGTATTGGATTAATCTCTACACCTAGATGGTCTATAATTAAAGGTATCACCTCTCCTAATGGCCTGCAAGCCCTGCCTGTAGAACTTTTTTGACAAGGTACAGACGCATCGTCTAAAGCGTTAAGCCAGTTTTTTTCGTGAACTTTAATAGCTTTAATAGTACGTGTTTCTAAATTATGCAGATCGCTAATAGTATTGTTGATGTCACATTTTAACGATGTAACCTGCATCGCAGTATTTTTTCTTAACTCCTCATTGTCAGCCTTTAATGCTCCGGTTTTAATTAATAATTCACTGACACCTTCAGCAAGGCGATAGTGATCATGCTCAGCACCGTTTAACTTTATATCTATCTTTTTAAGCCTTGACCAATTCAAAGCAACTTGTAGCACAATTAGTCCAATTATCATAAATAATAAAACTTTAAACACATCCATACTCTCTCCTACTTTCCAAACGCTTTCAACACGTTTAATAATGATAAAAATTTATTAAAATCTGTCTTCTGATTAAATCGTTTTTCAACTTCATAACCGTTCTCAAAAATTCTTACTGCAAAACGGTGTCCAATTTTCCTGATACCTAATTTCTCCATCCTTAATTTTTCATAAGCAGCAGTTTGTATTTTGGCTGTCTTTGGCATTGAAACAGAAGACTTCCAATCTAGCATTAATGGCAGTTTTTTAAACAGTCCACCAAGATCCCAAGTTCCACAATATCCATATATTTTTGAATAGTGCATAGTCTCAGTTTCTTCAACTGTTATATCTTTATTGTAATCTGCCATAAACTTATCAACACCTTTAACCCACGGTTTCATTTGAGGGTCATAGGTAACGGTTTTACCCAACATCATAGCTTCCGCAATAGTATGCAAGGCTTTGCCGAAATTAGAGGCCGTATCACCCTTTACAAAGAAGCCCCCTGACACTGGATTAAACGGTGCTTCATCATTGTCTCTCACACCCACCCTGCTCATAACTTGGGTTACAGACGGTACGATTTTGCCGTTGTATTTGTAGGTGTGAGTTAACTCTTCAAATTCAAGCAAACCGAACCACCATTCCAACAACCCAAGCAACAACTGATATCGCCCATAATACAACAAGTATCCTATAAACAATATACCACACACTAAAATATTTGTTATAAAGGTTCATTGGTCCATTAAGGATTGATATCAAAAGAGCAAGTAATACCATTACTAAAGATGATAATTCCATTAAATTTTCCATTATTCCTTCCCCATAAAAACGTCAACGATAGAAGAAAGTTTTTTCTCGTCAACACTTTCAATATCGGTAATTTTAAATTCATTCTCTAAAACTATAGCAATCTCTTCTAATGATTGGCCAGTAATTTTAATCAACTTATCCATGTTTGGGGTTTTCACTTCTTCAAAATCACCTTCAACTACTGGTTGTGACACTTCGGGTTTTGTGGACTCTCTTTTCTCAGAAGGCTTACTTACCTTGTCTGCAATCTCTTGATAGTCAGAGTCAACTAACTCTTCCATACCTTTTGGGGTATCAAACTGAGGGTTTCCTGCATCACTCAACTCTTCCATTTTAACCATTGTTGCAAGATTAGGATTATCGAAAGACTGAGGGAGCTGATTACAATGTCTTCTGATTGCAGTTTTCTCAGCCATTTCATCTTCATTATTTGCCCAAATATTTTTAGACTTAGCAGCATTTTTTATTTTAGTAACTTTGTAATAAGGCAATACCCTTACATCTTTAGAACCATCTTCCATAAACGCAACCGTTAAAACACATTTAGGATTACCTCTACTTTCACTAAAGCTAGGGGTGTAGCTATATGATACTTCACCGTCAATTTCTTCATAAGTAAAGTCGTCATCATCAAAAATAACTTTAGCGGTCATATTTTTCATTCCTGCATTTTTACAGAGCTTCTGAAGGCCTTTGTATCCCGCAATTAGAGTTACCATAACACCTTTAATATCGTAACCGTCAGCATCTTTACCTATCTTGCAATTGAACCCAACAAGGTAAGCCTCTTTTTTCTGTGGTTCAAAAGATAAACCCATACTACTTGCAAGGTAAACTGCATTTAAAACACTACTCGGAACCAAGTTCTGAGCATCTTTTAAGTTTTTAATTACACTGTCAACAGCCGTTACGATATGTCTGTCCACACTGTAACCACTCGGTACAACAGCAGCAATAGCATTCTTAAAATCGTCTGCTCTCATTCTTTCAATGAGAGTTAGCTCTTTTTTATCTTTCTTCTCAGGCATAACGCCTCCTTTTTTAAAATGTTTTAATCTTAACTTTTCGGTAGGTAAGGCAAGCTTACCACCGAGGCATTATAGGCGATTATTCTCCGCCACAGTGTTCGGTAGCTTCATCACTGGGATTTCTTGGTGCACTACTAACCCATTCAAGGCCATCATAAACTACAGGGAAATAAACTCTAGTTTCAGACCAAGCTGTAAAAGGCTTGCCTTCACTTCCACCATACCTACTATCAAATTTTTTATTCATTTCTTCTTCTGTAAGAGTGTTAGCAATTAACACATCCCCATCAAGTGCATCGTTGATTAATTCTTTCCAAGTTGACATACCTTCTCCTTTTTGTTTGAATGGAAGTGAGAGCCAACCTATTAAAATGCTCCCACCTCCTTTTATTGTTAAAATAATCTTCTGTAATTTCTTTCAAATCGGCAAGAATATTTTTCTTCACCCATAATTAATACTGATTCAGTCATTTCTATAAATGGTATATTGTCAGCATAATATGTAGTCACTTTGCCTCTTTTAATTCTTGCACATCTACTCATAATATCTATGACTGGTATCTTATCTTTTTTCCAGTAATCTTTAAGGGCATCCATAATACATTCTTCTTCTTTTTTTACAAGCTTCTTTAAACTTTTAGCAATTATGCCTAACGTAGAATTCATACAACCCCCTTAAAATTCGTCTTTATTACCATAATCAATATCTCTAAAGGTTGTTATTGGCCCTTCAAACACTACTTCGCAACTAATATCAGTCGGGCCATTCCTTTGCTTTGCAATAATTATTTCAGCCTTACCTTTATCTGACGCATCCTTAGAATAGACCTCGTGACGATAAGGAAAAAGTATCATATCTGCATCTTGTTCTATTGATCCTGAGTCTTTCAAGTCCGATAGCTTAGGCCTCCTACTGTTTAACGGGCGGTTTTCTAAAGCCCTATTTAATTGTGAAAGTGCTATGATAGGAATATTGAATTCTTTAGCTATTGCTTTTAAAGTGCCTGTGATTTCGGTGATCCTTCTTACAGGCTCTTGATTTTTTACCAGACCTTTCATTATTTGCAAATAGTCTATAATGCCAAGCCCTACATTGTGTTTCCTAATTAACCTTCTTAACTTGCTTCTAAATGTTACTATGTTTAAGTACCCATCATCATCAACATAGATTGGTAACGATGCTACTTGAGTTGATACTCTGTTTATTGTTTCAAACTCACGATCATTTACAAGGCCATTTCTAATCTTAAATAGTGGCACATTCGCTAATTTGGACTGTATTTTTTGAGTTAGTTGAATATTAGGCATTTCAACACTAAAGAAAGAAGCTGGAACACCGCAATATTCGGCAATATTTAATGCTAAACTTGTCTTGCCCATGCCCGGCCTTGCCGCTATAATAACCAAGTCTCCACCATGAAAGCCACCTGTTAATTCGTCTAACTTTTTGAAGCCAGTAGGTATCTCAGGTATACCACCCCTTTTCCTAGCCTCACTTATATTTTTAAGAGACGGGCCTATAGTTTCCGATAAATGTACCGCCTTAGTTTTTTCATTCTTCTCACAAATGCTTTGTATTCCGCTCTCTATCCCCCCTAAAAGCTCTACAGGATCAACTTTTGGATCATAAGCACACGTTAAAGCATTATTACACGTTTCTATAATCCTTCTGACATCAAATTTACCCTGAACTATCTCAATATGGGTCGATAAATTCAAAGTTGTGGAAACCTCACTCATTAATTCACTGAAATACACGTCTCCACCCGCCTCTTCGACCTTCTGAGAGGCTTTAAGATGATTTCTAACCGTGAGCAGGTCTATTTCTTTTGACGAGCTATAAAGGGCTTCTATGGCGTTCATAATTAATCGGTTTTTTGAAGAGTAAAATATTTCACAATCAATATCTTCGATAAAATCGTCAATTATCTTCGGAGAAACTAAAAGCGATGCTATTATCGACTTTTCTGTTTCTATTGAGCTTGGTGGTATTTTTAGGTTCATGAAATTCTCTCATTAATTATGTCAGAAATAAGATTTTTAGCTATTTCAAGTTGAACACGATTAGAAGTTTCTTTTTCAAGAGCTTTGATTTTTAAGTTTTTAACTAATCGCCTCTCTTGGTTAAGTTCAACTGAAGTCTTATTAACCTCTGCTGTTAGTTGTCCAATAAGCTCACCATTATTATAATTATCTGTTTTTAAGTTATTTCTATCTCTTGCAGCTTCCGAATAAGAATCTTGGGTACTTTTAAGAGCTTCCCTGAGTTCTAGGTTAAGACTTTCAAGTCTCTTATTCTCTTTTTCTAATTCTTTTTTCAACATACACTCTCTCCTTTTTAAATGTTGAGCATTAATGAATATTTCAAAACTATTCATTGCAGAAAGTATTGTTGTTGGCAAATCAGATACTTTATCGTAAATATCATCTCTATTGTCTTCATTGCTCAATTCATTTACAAACCAATCGTAAAAATTTCCAAGGTTATCCCAACCATCTTCTCCATCAACTTCCCACGGTTTTTTTATACTCACAATTTCTCCTTTATTTTTACTTTACTACGCGTTACGAATAATCTTCAATCGAGCCTGCTTTGTTATACTGCGAGGACTCATTATTATTACCATTGCTATTAAAATCGTTACCTTCCCAAGTAATTACACACTGTTTCCAATTAGTAATCTTTGTTTTACCTCGATACCAATTACTAGCTTCATAGTGTGCAACAAACTTTTCTGCATCGATGGAGTTGTTTCTCTCTTTGCAGTAAACTCTAACTTCTTCTACTGTTGGCTTTTGGAAAACTTTCTTTGTATACTTTCTTTTACTTAAGTTAGTATTACTTAAAGGTAAAGTATTACTTGATGCCGGTTCCACCGTGGTGGTAAAACCCATAGCTGGTTCACATAGTTGTGGTTCTGAGAATATTTCATAGTTATATGTGAATTGACCATGTTCTCCATGCACCTTAGTTCTTTCGAGATAACCTTTTTCTTCTAACTCTTTTAATCCTGACTTAACAGCCTCTTTTCCATCTTTAGCACTCTTAACAATTTCGCTTGAAAAGAATTTCCAGCCATCAGGTTTAGACATAAGATGTAAATATATACCCTTTGCCTTAAATGATATTTCTGAATTTGAAACAATATTATTTGAAACTTGAGTAAAATTAGTTTCAATTCGGTTTATTAGACTACTCAAAAGTAACCTCCTTAAATAAGAAGAGAGCCAATACCATAAGTGACAGATAAGGAATTGGATACCTTATAATTTTATGATATGACTCTCTTTGATTTTTAACATTTTAATTTCCAATTTCAAGTGGTTTGTAAAGCCTGTCACAACTTCTACAGTAACAATATAACATCAAAGCACCAATTGTGCAACGATTATTTTTTAAAAAGTTTTTCTCTTACTTTTTTACTCATTAAATTCACCGCTTTTCTCCATGAATCGGCGCTTGTATGCCCTACACCATCGATATAAGCAGTGTAGGTTGTCGTGTATTCTGTAGCGTTCGAGAACCTTACTGTTTTTTGTGCAGAACAATAGTTATCTCCTATCTTTGACGCTAATTTATTAAGATCATTTTGCGCTTCTTTGCGATCGTATTCTTTAGTTTCAACCGTTTTTGGTTGCCTTTTGTTATCCATTTCTTTCAACCTCTTGAACTTTCTTTTTCGCTAATTTAACACTCTGGAGAATATCTTTATACACTCCAAGACTCTCAAGTGCTTTGAGCAGTTTATATTTATAATCTTCTGTTAGTTTCAAATGACCGCTTAAGCGTGCTCTAAGAGTTATGACACTTTTGCTACCAATACTCTTTGAGACACGCTCGAATCCTGCTACAGATACAAGCTTTTTAATTTGGAGTTTTGAAATTTCTATCTTTTTAGTCAATGGATATCTCCCCGCATTCTAAAACTCTATGGAATTTATTTGCAATATTAACATTACCCTTTGTGAGCAACTTCTTTTTTAACGTCTTGCTACAATTCTCACTATGCATTGCATGAGATAATACATAGTAGAGTTGTTGTATTATTTGCTTATCATCATAGCCGCCCTTTAAATCTCCACAGTGTAGGGGCATACATGAGAAATCTAAATTCGAATCACTCAAATTCGAACCTCTCAAATTCGAACCTCTCAAATTCGAACCTCTCAAGTCCGAATAACTCAAGTCCGAATAACTCAAGTCCGAACCTCTCAAGTCCGAATAACTCAAGTCCGAATAACTCAAGTCCGAACCTCTCAAGTCCGAACCTCTCAAATTCGAACCTCTCAAATTCGAACCTCTCAAATTCGAACCTCTCAAGTCCGAATATCTCAAATCCTTATTTTCTTTAATCGCATCCAGCAGACATCCTTTTGTTGTTTCAAACTCCCCACTATGAATAACTAATCCGTTATCCCATCTTTTGATTTCTTCATAGAGTTGTTTCATCATTTACCCTCATTCCGCTCAATATATCATTCACCACACCAATGCAGGTAACAGTATACAGACCATTCTCCTTACGAAGCGATTTAAGCCCATCTCGCACCGCTTCCCACTCTTCTATAGTCAAGTCCACACCCCTTTTAATAATGCCTCTTAACATGCTTCCAATCGTCTTTGGGTCGTCAAGTTCAAACCCTTCCAATACACAATCCTCTAAATGTTCAACGACTTTCAATCTTGAAATCATACTGGCACTTGAATTTTCTTTATTACTCAAAATAAAACTCCTTTTAATTATTAGTTACCTACAATAAAATATCTTAACATACTACCAATCGCTACAGCCGCCAATATCAAAGCAGAATAAGCAATTAGCTCGTACATAATATCACCTAATTTTCTATCTCTCAAAACCACAACCTCCTTTTAACGTTTACTCTTCTTGCAACTCTCACGCCAGATCTTTGCATAGTAATACACAAAGGCACTTAGAGTGATACCCATCTTTAAAGCAAGTTTAATCTGCTTTATATTCTGCTTTCTTAGTTTACGCATTTTGATTAACTTTCTTTGTTTAAATAATAGACATACTTATTTTTATGTCATCGATTAGTTGATAGTATACTTGGTTGCTTTTCCAAGAGTTAGCATAGGCTGTTGTCCTGCTTGCTCTACTGGAATTAAAAGGGTCTGTGTTAAGCTCTCTTTCTAATGCTTTATTTAACTGCTTTCGAGTTGATATAGCAGAGGCAACCAATTTTTTAATATACTGCAACCTCTCTATCTCATCCATTTTGGCAGTGTGCTTATGCAATAGTTCTCGCTTAAGACTCATGTGTAAAACCCTCTTTAGTTAAGCTTTCTTTAATCCAATCAGCGTTTTCAATAGCAGTGTGAGTGTCCCAACCGTTAGACTCTTCTACTTTTGTTTCTGAAACAGTAACAACACCATTCTTATCTGCCTTTGCAAATGTTCCAAAAGTGCTATTTACATAGTTAATTACATCCTGCATCCACTCAGTATATTCTGCTGTAAGTTTGATTGTTGTTGTTTTCATCTTAATTTCCTTTGTTATTGTTTGTTGCTCAATTCCTATACCAATAAGATACCATAATTCTAAGCAAAAGTCAACACTTTTTATACAAAAAATGTAAATAAATTATACAGTGTAGATAAGAGTAAGGCAAGAGCTTGAAAGTTTTTTTGAGAAAGTTTAACTTATTTGGTGGGAATTGGTTATATTGTTATTACTTCTAAGTTGCGGAACTAAAGAATCAAATTATTTATAGGGTTATTAGATATGTATACAGGCATCCGCAACGCCTTTGCATATTGAAAGCCCTTGTTATTAAGTTTGCGGGAGCTTTGTTATAAAAAATAAAAAACTATACCTATCACTCGCCGTATTACATATAGTGATAGCGGTTGTTTTGGGGCTGTGTTCTACTTTGTTTATGGGGGTTTGAGATGCTTGGAGGAATAGCTTACATTATTCATGGTGTTATAGTTGAGGCTAGTAAGGCCGTTGAGGAGGCTGAAAGGCAAGCCATCAGAGCAGCGGAGTCAAGGGAACATGCCTTTCAAAAAAAATGGGATAAACAGACTCAAGAACTTTCAAGGCCTATTGGTTATACTAGGCACATAAAGAAACAAGCAGAGATTAAACTATTCGGCAAGCAATTGAACTTAACCAAAGAAGACACGGGTGAAAGAGGTCTTAAATATTATGAGTTGAAGGACTATTTGAAGGGGTTGGAGAGATGAATAAGGTGAAATGTCCTAAATGTGGAAGTGAGAATGTTGAGAGTACATGCATCGGTAGGGTTTGTGATTGGGAGGCTGAATGCAATTAGTAATAAAAAGAAGTGAATTAATTCATTGCAAAGATAAGTCTGTGTATAACAACAATGTCTATTTGGTTGAGGGTATATATAAAATAAAAGAAGTTTGTGATGAGGACTATAATTGTTGCACTTACTACTTGCTACATAACGATGAGTGGATTTTTATCGGATGTAGTGAGGATTATCTTGATGATATAAAGATTGACTTTTTGTTAATGCACACCTAATTAATCTTTTCCCAACACTTGTTGGTTAAATTTGTTATATTAGTAATTACAAATAGATTAAGTTAAGCGCAAATAAGAATTGAGAACTGGCGACTCAATCACTTAATCTTGAAAGGTTCTATATAGTAACAGGATAAGCTTAGAAACGTTCCTGAGAACCATAGAGCCTTTTTTAATACCCTTTAAGCCCACTTGATATAATACCAACCCAAATACACCACAGCACACCCAAGCCTATCCTAAACATCTCTAAACCCCTTTATATACTTATATATTATTATATATATATTATATATAGTTATTTATTATTAATACTTAGTTATAGTGTTATTTATATATAATATCTAAATATTATTATTACGTTCATACATGCATATACAAGTACCTATTGTAATTTTGTTTTTAGTTATTTTTAGTTAGTTTCTTATGTATTGTTTTAGATACTTTAAGTGCAGATTGACCAGTGACAACACCAATAGGTGCCTGTCAATCTCACTGCATACAAATACCTATATGTCTATTAAGAATGTGGATAACTCCCAAAAATAGCGTCTGGATCAATTTAAGCACAAAAAGCGCTGGGAGGCATTTAATGTGAAAAAAGGCGTTATTGTGACAGTGGTTGGGTTTTTACTATGTTTTAGGCCATTATGCATGTCGCATAGTAACTATTATGTAAACTTTATTGCATTAATTGAAGATTTTAGTTGATTTCTTGATGTTTTTGTATTAATTTAATTAATATAAATAAAATGTTGATAACTTGTTGGTATGTTGTGGATACCCCCCCCCACCCCCAAAATTGAGGATGGAGGCTTAGGAAAAGTTTTGGACTAGTCCCCAACCCCGTAAGTATGAAAACATGAACATATGCAAAAAGGAGTATGGCATAGTGAAAAAAGAAAACACAAAAACTTTTAAAGACTTAATGTCTGAGTGTGAAAAGGCTCCTGAACCTCTTTATGTTTCGTATGAAGCGTTTCATGATGATAAAACTTTTGAAGTGCGGGTGTATTTTATTTGTGGTGTTTACATAGCAATGTCGAATCACGAGGGTGGTGATTGTTGGGAAGATGAAGGTGCGTATTCATTTTTAGATTTCGATCTTTTTAAAAAAGATTTTGGGATAAAGGATTAATTCGTGTCTAATTTTGAACAAATAATAATCGACAAAGAAATATTGCTTCCAGACAATACGGTTATGGGGATAGACTTAGGAGCAGGTAAGGTGATTATTGATGCTGGTTTAATGAGTGCTATGCTTACGTTGGCTTTAGAGGCCGCAGAGCTTGTAGGAAGTGCTTCTGGTACTGATACTACAAAGGCTATGGCTAGTATAGGTTTGATGCAAGCGTTTATAGCTGGAGGGAACTAACATGTTGATTATGCCAAATGAAGTTAGAAGTGGTAGGACTGGCGAGAATACAGAGGCTTTTAGAAATTCTCATGATCGGATATTTGGGAAAAAGGACGATTCAAAGAAAACTTTGAAAAATAAAGAGGAGAAGAGAGATGTTGAATAAGTTTATTGTTTTTTTAGTGTTAATTATAGCGCTTGGGTTTGCGGGTGAAAATTACAATGGGTATTTAGATACTGTATTGGTGTCTGACACATTAGGGGCTGGAGATGCGTTTTATTCTGCAGCTATGAATTTGAGTGAAGATGAAGACATACGGCTATTGGTAAAAGCGAATGATACGAGTGAGGCGGGATTAACAGACGATAGTATTGCTATTTATTATGGGTATCAGACAGGTAAGGAGACGCTTGGGAGTGATGGTGAAGCCTATAATGCTTGGGATGGCGAGATGATTATAGATACGATGCTTGCAAGTGAGTTTGGTGCTGTTGGTAGTGGAACTATAGAGGCTTCGGGTACGCTTACAAGAACTTGGGGCGGTGCTGATACAACTAACGTTTCTGGTTTTGCTTATCAAAGTAGGTGGTTTGTACCTGAATGGGATCATAGGATAAGATTTTTTGTAAAAGGTTTGGCTGCAAATAAAAAAGGTTCTGCTTTACATCTTGTGTTAGAGGTGGGTAGACGTTTAGATATTCCAACGAAATAGGTTGAATAATGTCATTTGATATTACTGAAGATAATTTTAAGAAGCATGAAAAGGAGCTTACGGCTCTTTTGGCTGATCAACTTAACAGCTATTATAAGTCTAGTTGCTATAAGCGTCTCGAGGGGCGTTATTTTCGTTTAAAAGACTCTGTGGATATGAATTTTCATGGTAATGCTAATCGGAGTCGAAGTGTAAGTCGAACTAGAAATGCCTCTAAGAGTAGGATGAACTTTGCGTTAGTGAAACAACGGACTATTTTAAGAAGAGCGATTTTATCGCAGAATTCCCGGGGTGAACCTTTAGCGACAACTGAGCCTATTGGTGCTACCACTATGGAAGCTGCAAACAACATTCAAGATGTTGTAAATATGAATTTAAAAAGTACTGAGTTTCGTGCAAAGGCTTTTTTAGCTATTAAAGACGACACTTCTGTGTTTGGTGCATCTGTGGCTTATACGTCATGGAGAGAGAGTTCAAAACAGGCTAAGAAGACAGTTGCGTCAAAGATAGGCCCTAGAAGAGAGCTTGTAAGGACCACTAAAAAGAATGCTGTTAATCATGCCATTAATGTTCTTGATTATTTTCAAGATCCAAAAGTTTCTGATCCTGACGATTCAGATTATCAAGGTCACATAGAGAGAATTAACCTATCCAAACTTGTTGCTGCTGTAAAAATGAACCCTGAGGCTTATATTACTGCTAATGTTGAGCAGATAATTGAAAGAGCTAAAAAGGAATCGATACAAGATAAGAATTACCATGATAAAACTGTGGACAGTTCTATTTCGAGTAAAAGGTTTGAGATAGATAGACAGATTTTTTATTCTACTTGCAATATTAAGGGAAATGAGGACAATAGTAATTTTTATTATGTTGAAATGATTGCAGGAAAAATTGTTCGCTTTCAAGAAAACCCTCACGACAACGATATTCGACCTTATGCGGTATTTACTTTTTATCCACGAAGAGAAGTGTGGTGGGGTAATTCTGACGCTGAATTCGTACTACCTCACGAAAAATATACTAACCTGATAATGGGTATGAAAGCTGATAAAGCACTTCAATCTCTTCAGAGCTACTTGTTTTATGAAAAAGGTACTATTGACGTAGCTGATTGGAATAATCGACATAAGAATGGTGGTTTTGTTGGAGTTAATACAGGCGGCAATCAAAATCTTTCTCAGTTATTGTACCAAGTGCAGCCACAAGATCAATCCTTAAACACTACTGACTCGATTATGAGAGAAGTTAAGGAGAATGAACAGAAACTTACTCCAAGACCTGACCTATCAAGGGCTGCTAAAAGCGGAGGTCTACAAAACACTACTGCTACTGCTGCAAATATCCTTGATGAACAGGGTGATGTTGTAGAATCAGAGATATTAGAGAACTTTACTTTCGGATTAAAACGATTAATTAGAAATAATGTGATTATTCTTCAACAGAGACTTTCAGACGAGTTTGCTATTAGGCCAAAACCTAACGAAGCACAAAGAAAATTGATGAAAGAGGAAATATTAGGCGATGTTGATTACCATATTGAGACAAGTTTAAATAAAAACAAAGCTACTGAGCTGTTAAGGCTACAAAACCTAATTACAATGTTTATGAACTTCAAGGGTAGTGGTGATCCAGCATTAGCACAACTTGATTTAACAGGTATTTTCAAAAAATTACTAAAACAGGCTGATATTGGGGATGTAGACGAGTTATTTCCCACTCAGCCACAACAAGAGTTGCCGGGCGCAGTGCCAAGTGACCCACAAGCTCCACAGGGGGCCGATTTAGGGCAGGCAGGCGCAGTACAGGAACTCACACCACCCCAAACACAGGAAGGGGCTTTAAATGAGGCTTAGAGACTTCATATACCAACTAATTTCGTTCGGCGGCTATTCAAGAAAGCTTTATCGAGAATTGCATGATTCTTTTAACAAAGATATTGCTAATACAAGAGAGGTCGTTGCACAGGCAAAGGCTGCTGAAGATAATTATAACAAGAAGCCTACTAGATTTTCGGTTATCGAGGCGTTTGACGCTAATAGCCCTGAATTTCAAAAGCAGATCCTTGAGCTTTCAAAGAGTGCTACCTTTAGATGGTTAGTTTTTTCTACTGAGCAAGATGTCTACGACATGATGAACAATGCTACAGGTGAAAAAGCTGTTGAGATTATGGGAATGTCAAAAGGATTACGTTATTTCAGGACTGTAATTGATGGTATTTGTAAGAGCCGACAAGAATTTGCGGCAAAAGCTGAATTCCAAAACAATAGCGGGGCTGAAATTGACTAAGAAGTACAGTTACCACGATTATAAGCTTCCTAGCAAAAAGCCGTTGCCTGAGGATATAAATCAGATAGCTACAGATATTGCTACTAGGCTAGACACTACAGGAAAACTATTAAAACTTATGACTTACCCTGAAAGCAATAAAGCTTTTGGCAATATCAATTATATAAACCCTGCTACTATGAGACTTGAGGCTACATTTGAGTATCATAGCGGTATGGTGAAGCTTATCAAGCTTGTTAAGTACATAGACGATACAGCTTCTCACTTTATGCAGACGATTAAGAATAATAAAATTGAATTTAGAACTGAGGCTCAAATTAATAAGTCTCGAAATGCAAATAAATAACTCTTACAGGAGAAAATGATATGGCAGATGAAATAGAATCAGGAGAAGTGGACCAAGAACAGCAGGCCCAAAGCTTTTTTGTTGACCAAGATACTGGTGAACGTGTTGACTCTACGCCTAGTGCTGAAGAAGCACAAGAAAAGCCTTTAGAAGCGGAGGCTGCCAAAGAGCCTGACGCTAAAGAAGCACCAACGGATACAACCGAAAAAGAAAACGTAGAAGACCCTTTTAATTTCATGGATACGGCAGAAGATGGTTCTAAATCATTTAATGCTCTTTCTGCTATGGAGTTTTTAGAAGGGGCAGGACAGAAGCAACCAACTTATGGCGAGGCTTCTCCAAGGGCGGCAGAGGCGGCGCAAAACGCTGACCCTCTAAATCCACAAGGAGCGGCGCAAGAGCCTGAAAGGAGTCTGGTAGAGCTTGCAAGGGATAACGTAATGAGTTTCCCTAATTACATGCAAGGTTACATAGACCAAGGGTACAGCATCGATCAGGCATACCAGTATGCTAAACAGGCTGTGGAAAACGATTTGACTTCCTTTGAAACTACTAACCGTTATGAAGAGATGGAAAAGCGGTTAGAAGAAAAGTTCAGTGGAAAGCAGACCGAAAGAACCCATCAAGAGGAAATGGCGGCATTAACTCCTGTATCTACAAGAAATCTACACGAGGTCGCAAAGGCTTCGGGATTAGGATCTGTGGAGAAATTACAAAGTGCTTTAGTGAACCCCGAATATGGTGGTAGAGCGATTCAACACTTTTTTCAACAAAGTATTGGAGATACTAAATTTGAGTCAACCGAAGCGGAACAGCAAGCTATGAACGATTGGTTTGTTAAGTTTACTGCGGATAGAAACAATTTAGAGCTCTTGGCAGACATAACAACTGCTCGAATATTTAAGGCAAACTTGCCAAAACTTACAGAAGCTATCAGGGCGGGTAAAGTCGGCCTTGATAATGAAAATAAGCGAGGTAACGGTATGGGTAATATTTCGACACAGGGTAAAACTAGAAATAACCCTGCTACACAAAAGACAAACGAACTTGCAAATTTCTTGCATGTAAATAGTCTTGATGAAGTGTAGCAATAATTTATAAGGAGGCCATGTTATGGCAACTCAACAGACACCTTTTGTACCTCAAGACCCTTCGGCTACAGGGTTACAGGGAAGAACAGTAAATGATGAAATTAGAAACCTTATTCCCGGCAACTCACCGCTATTAGAGCTTGTTGCAGTTGGTGTTGCGCAAGACGGTAAAGTGAAAAAATCAGCGGGAATGATTAGTAAACAGGCTACAGATACAGTAAGATTTGAAGCTTTCACACATACACCACCTGGCTATCTTCAGACTGTTGCAACTAAAACAAGTGCTCTTGTTTATACGTTTGCAAGTGTTGCTGAAATTTATGTTAGAATGGTATTTGAAAATACTGCTAACAAAACCGTTGGTGTAGTTTCAGCTATTTCAAGTACAAGTGTTACTTTTACCTCTATTGGTTCAACTGCCTTTTCTGCTGTTGCAGGTGACGTTTTAATGCGTCTTGGTAACGCTTATGAAGCCAATTCAAGCGATCCTGCTTACTTGCAGAAAGACGATGATAACATTTACAATATGTGTCAGACTTTCCGTTTTCCAACAGCAGCTTCAAATTCACAGATTGCTACAAAACAGGTTGCAGGTGGAGATTTCTTTCAGAGAGCTTCTAAGTATGCAATGATTGAAGGTATGCGTGATATTGAAAGAGCGTTTCTTTTTGGTAAAAAATCTTCAAGTGGTAATACTACTGAGATTAGTGATATTAGTAAAAACGTAGCGACTACTGAAGGTCTATGGAATCAGTCAGGTGTTGTATTTGATGCAGGTGGAAACATGACTCCGTCAAAGCTCTTTAAGGATATTCCAAACAAAATGGACTCTTCTGTAGGCGATATGGACCGTGTTATTATGCTGACTTCTAAGAAACAGCGTACTAACCTTCTTGAACAGCAGCAGGACAGTATTCGTATTGACCAAAAATCTGATCCTAAAGAATATGGTGTTAAAATCCCAATGTTTATGACAGGTGGACCAAACATTGAAATTCGTTCGCATGATGCGTTTAACAATGCAGGACACGAAGACGAAGGACTTATTTTCCTTCCTGAGCGTCTTAAATATCGTTACCTTAAAGGTAGAGATATTGCACCAAACAAAGATATTCAGTCTAATTCTACTGATGGTAAAATTGACGAAATCTTTGGTGAAGTTGGATTGCAGAATGACGATGGTGGTGTGTCAATAATGAGACTTATTAACATGTCTTAATTAATAGCCCTCTTGAAATATAGGGGGCTTCTTTTAAATTTCTAAATGGAGAAATGAAATGAAATCAATAAAAATCTTTTTGGTAATGGCTGTTTTCGCTTCTATTGCTTTTGCAGACGCACTTGCAGATATAAGTGTAAGTGCAGTTCCTGAATTTGACAGAAATAACAACGATGTTGTTTCGGCTGATGCGTTGTATGATACGCTTTCGGGTGCTGACACTTCAATCATGTTCACAGACTTTGTTCCAACAAGAGGTTGGGAATACATTTTAGTAAGAGACGCTATTACTGGTACAGGAGCCGATTCCGCTTATTATTACCTGCAGGTTGACTGCAAGGATGCTAAGAGGGGTAACGTGCTTTACACGGCTAATATCGATACTATAGACGGTGCTGCAGGGGTTGCTAATATTATACCTTTTGGCAATACTCTAATTGGTACAGCGTTTGATATTCGACTTGTTGGTATTTCGGGTAGTACAGGTTTTCAGGCGATTGTGAATAGAGCAATGCTTTATCGCAGACGACCAAGAACAATCTTTAAAGCGTGGAATTAATTAATAGGAGGGTGTAAAAGCCCTCTTTAACATAACCTTTAAAAAGGAAAAAAAATGTCAAAAGAAAAAAAAGAGATCAAGTATGTTGTGGCTGCAAAAAGCTTTAGCATTATTGTTCAGATTAAAGACGAAAAAGGTAAAAAGGTAAAGGATGTTGATTCTGAAACAGGTGTTCAGAAACGTGTTAATCGCACTCCTCAATTCCATGAAGACCTTGTGGACATGAAAAATGTTATCGATAGTGTTAAAAAAGGTTATCTCTGTGAATACAATGTTACAGAAGAAACACCTAATTACATCGCAGACGCTTTTAAAAAGTGTGCGGAAAATCGTTCTCATCCAGTTATAACTTATGATACTTGGATCAAAGAGAATAATCCTGAACGTCATGCAGAGATGGTTAGAGCAGATCAGGCCGAAAAAGCTGCTGCTGAAGCTTACGAAAAAGGTAAAGCTGAAGGTCAGACAGGCGATATCAAAAAGCTTACTTCTGAAAAGAATACTGCTGAAATAGCTGTTGAAAATCTTACAAATGAAGTTGCTGAAAAAGACGAAACTATTGCAGACCTTCAGAAAAAGGTTGCTGAAATCGAAAAGAATGCAGGTAAATAATGCCTAACAATCAACCTTTATACAGTGAGATTAAAGCTCGTTTAGAGGATTGGCTACAGAGTTCGGGGGGCAGTGTTGTACTGCTGCCCCTTGACCTTTTAAATAGGGCGCAAGACGATTTGACGCTACATAAGCAATGGTCTAATATGATGTTTACAGAGGCTTTAACACCTGTTGAAGGAGAGCCTAGAACCTATTCTATGCCTGACGGTATGGCTTCTTATCAAATTATCTCTTCAGACCATGACGGAGATGGAAAGCCTGACGAATACTTTTACGACAGGTCTAACCAAGTTAAGGGCTATAAAGTTGAAGATAGATTTGATATTACTACAGGCCATGCACACGTAATTCTTTTTTATAGAGACCCAAGTGTGCTACCTAATGTTTATTATCAAAAAGCTTTAACTGACTTTCAGGATACAGACACTCCTCAATACTCGTTCTTTCCAAGTGAACTACTTTTAAGAACTGCTCAAAAGATTCATATTGAAGAAACGGGGCTTACAAGCTCCGAGGTGACTGTTATTTTAAATAGCCAAAAAACTTTGTTAAAAAATTATACTGCTATTCATCATAACGTGAATACAGATCTGAAAATGGAAATACTAGACTACGAAGGGCATCCAATACAGACAGAAGCTATTAACCTGACAGGTTGCTTTGATGGCGACCCTGATTATTACAAAGGGCAGGATAACAGTGTCTTATAGCAGAAAGAAAAAGGCCGTAAGGTTTTCTAATTTTTCCAAGGGGCTAAATACCTCTAAAGACTCCACTGTTATTGGAAATCAGCAGGTGCAAGAGAGTAAAAACGCTATACTACGTGAAAACGGCGCAGACAGGCGACCCGGTACAATTGCTAAAGAGAATTTCAATTTAACAGACCTTATAAAAGGTTTGCATAATTATTTAGACTTTGTTAATATCGAGCACTTACTCATGGGATCGGGTGGTAAATTATACGATGTAGCAAAGGCAGATGGTGCTCCTACGTTAAGATATGATTTGGGCGGTACTGATAACTTTTATTTTGCCGATGCTTTGGGCCGATGCTTTATCGTAAACGGAAACGAAGTTGTTAAAGATGAAGGTGGTACAACTTATCAAGTTGGTATAGATGCCCCCACAGGAGCAAGCGCAGGCGTAATTGCGGGCGGTTCGCTAGCAGAGGGTACTTATGGTGTTTATGCAGGCTACGGACGAGAAGAGGGCGGCGTAATCGTTCTTTATTCAACAGGTCAATATTTGGGTACAGTAAATTTAACCGCTGGAAATCAAACCGTTCAAGTCACTAATTTTGCCCAAAGCAGTGACCCACAAGTTGACAAACGTGTTATTTGGATGACTGACGCTGATTTATCTACGGTTTACCGCTACTATACAGCCGATAATGATGCTACAGCAACGCACAATGTTACAAGTGATGCCGACAAGTCCGAATCTATTTTATATAGTGTTGACGCTGTTGATAACATTTCAGTTCCAGACTTTGAGCACATACTGGCAGCGGACAACAGGCTTTGGGGTAGTGTTGATAACGTTCTTTATTACAGCTTAATGAATAGCGCTAACCCATATGATTTAGAAAGATTTTTTACCTTAAATCGAATTACTCTTAAGTATAAGATTACAGGATTATTTGAAGTTCAAGGCAATGTTTACATGAATACGCCGTATGGGATATTTATGCAATCAAACGCCGATGTTACTGCTAGAACTATCCACGTTGAAAAACGGTGGTATTTTAAGTATATGAATACCGTTGTTGATTATAACGGTGGAAAATTGGGACTAACTAATGATGGTGTTAAGTTTTTCGATGGTGAAAAGTTTCTTGATTATGACATATCTGAAGATGTGAAAGCGGAAATTACTAAGATGTATAGTACCGTTTCGGGATTCGAGCCTTTTGCTGTTATTATAAGAAGAGATATACGCACAGAATACCATATAAGTTATAATGACAACTCTTTCACAGCAGCTACAAATAATAAAAGAATTGTCCTTAATCTTGACAAATTAGCCTATTTACCTGAAAAGCAGGTTACAGCGCCGTGGGAAATATGGGATAATGGCGCAACCCATATGACAACAGATCTTTCTGGAATTACTTATCAAGCACAGTCGCACGCTACAGCACCTAAGCTTTACGTTGAAAACCCTAATACTACCATAGACAATGGTATCTATCTGCAAAGTGGAGCTGTTGGTACAGAGGCGAGTTATATAGAGTTGTTGGTTTGCACTAAAACAATTCTACTAGATATGTCGTCACGGTTAGCATGGAATTTATTGCGGGTTATGGCGAGGCTTTCGGCTAAAGCTACTATTGAGATACATATAAGAGATGTTGAGGGCGAAAACTCTAGTGATTTAGTAGGGGCGGGTGACGAGGTCTCTTTATGGGATGTCTTTCTTTGGGATGTTGGAACATGGGCAAGTACAACGCCACGATTAATTAAAACTAGATTGCCAGCAAGTTTAAAAGGATATATGATGTTTGTTAAGTTTTATCAAACTGCAAATGATCCTGAATTTAATATACAAGATATTGTAGTAGAGGGTACAGCCTCTCAGATACGTTTTACATAGGAGTAAGGAAATGAATTTTATCAAAACAATGTACTTAGTGGCTATGGCGTTTTACGCTATTTATGCGTTAGACGATATGACTATACCTAACCCGTTTTCTCCAAATACCCCTGCAAGATCTGCTGAGGTTAATGAGAATAATGATAGTACGAAGATTGCATTTAATAGGCTAAATGATACTCTTGCAAATGATTTTACAAGAAATATTTATTTTGAAAGTGGCGATACTACCATCAAAACCATTTATGTAGACACCGTAGTTGCTCTTGTTTGCTCAGTTAATGTTCGTGGTTACATGGCAGACCTTACAGCGGGTACGGTTAATATTGATGGTGGAACTATCGATGGTGTTACCATAGGAGGCTCTACAGAGGGCGCAGGTTACTTTGACACGCTTCACTCAGTAAAAGGCATTACTGGGACAGCTTTAAATACAGGACAGGGCTTAAACGAGCTTTACCCTATGGACCAAGCAGTTTTAACGACTTCAGATGTAACTTTCGATTCTGCTTATGCTGGAAAGGTAGTGACTCCATCGGCTGTTATTACGACCTTAAACGCGAACGGTGGAACAATTGATAATACAATAATTGGCGGTTCGGGAACTGCTGCAATAAGTGGAACAACAGGAAGTTTTTCGGGAGCATTAACAGGAACAACACTTAATACAGGTCAAGGTGCAAACGAGCTTTATGATATGAACCAAAATGTATTAACTACAAGTGATGTTACATTTAACAATGGTACTTTTAATGATAAAGTCTTAATAGACACGCTTTCAAGCAATAGTGTGATAAATCTTTTAAAAGTAAAAAATAATTATACAGCAGGGTCAGGAACAGGTGATGATGCAGGTTGCTCTATAGAAATGTACAATGGGATTGCAGAAGCAACTGAACCAGCTAGACGAGGCGTAATAGAATATTATTCCAAAGGCTTTTTTGATAATCCCGATAATACTTTTTTGCATCTTAATAATTACAAAGGTAGTAAAGATGAAGGACTAACTATCACTTATAAAGCAGTAGGGATAGGCACAAGTACCCCAAATGCTTTATTGACAATAGATAGTTCCTTTACGACAAAAGAAGTCTCAGCATTCTCAACCCCCTCAAGTGGCTACGGTAAGTGGTACGCAAAAACAGACGGATTACCTTATTTCAAGAATGACGCGGGGACTGAGTATGGATTAGCAGCAGGTTCGGAAGGTAGTTTTACTGGAACGCTAACAGGGTGCACAACAAGCCCAACCGTAACCGTTTATTATGTTGTTTCAGGAGATTTGGTTACAATGACTATTGGCGATATAACAGGGACTAGTAACACCTCAGCCATGTCAATTACAGGAATGCCGTCTGGTATTTGGCCTAATAGCGATCAAGCAATTTCAGTATCAATATTTAATGGTGGCAGCTTACAATCTGATGCTAGAGTGTGCTTAGTTAAAACAACAGGTGTTATTGAAGTACAAGGGACTATTACAGCGAGTAGTACAAAGGGTTTTAAGTCTAGCTCCTCTGCTTACAGGACTAACAATTAATATGAAAAAAACAATAATAAATCTAACCCCTTCTCAAAACTCCCTTCAAGGCCAATTCTCGAATGGAGATGATCCTTTAGTAATGTGTGACGCAACTAATGGAGATTTCTCTATTACAATGCCTGATGCACCGTCTACAGACGATTCAACTTTTAGATTCGTTAAAAAAGACGACTCATTAAATACTGTAACTCTTGTTGCAAAATCTGGTCAAAAAATTATGAATGAAGATTCTCAAATACTAACAGAAGAAGCAGATGAGCTTGTTTTAAACTCAGATGGAATTGGTTGGTGGTAGTATGAATAAGTTACTTTTCATCTTATCAGTAATCCTTACTTGTTCTCAAACGCCTTTATATGCAACTAAATACGGTAGTGTAAAGCTTTGGGACGGTGACACTATTGTAAATGTTAGCGATAGCGCTTTGAAAGTTTATACTGACGATACATTGAATGTTGCCATAGCGGACACTATTGTTGTTAGAGTTACCGATACGCTCGAAGTTAATTCAATTCCTAAAGACTACTATTTAGAAGTTGCCAAGGGTAATGTTGCAGGCGCATCTAAGGTGAATAAGTTTGGGCATAATCCTACCGCTACCAGTGGCGATGATATTTGGGGCGGGGGTGGTGTTTACGTTTTTTTTCCTGACACTGCAAGAACGATGGAAATACTTAGCACTTCGGCGCTTGACGATGAAGGAAGCACAGGGGCTATTCAGGTAAGGGTAAAAGGACTTGATTCTAACTGGCTTGAAATAGAGGAAACCGTAACTATGAACGGCACTACTCCTGTATCTTTGACAAATAAGTTCGTTCGAATGTACAGGGCTTTTGTTCTTGAAGTAGGATCGGCAGAAACCAACGAAGGGGATATTACCGTTGAAATTGTTGGAACGGATACGGCTGCTATTTTTATAAGTGCCGATGAAGGCCAAACGCAACACGCTATCTACACCGTTCCTGAAGATAAGACCGCTTACTTTTTAAAGGGGTATGTGTCATTGACTAATAGTAATAAAAATGGTGAAGATGGAACATTCCAATATTACGTTAGATTAAACAATGGATATCAGAGTGCTTGGCTTGTTAAAGGCGAGGTGGGCTTAGTTAATATTGGTTCAAGTTACTGGCAATATGAATATGCCGTTCCAGCAGGGCCTATACCCGGCAAATCAGACATTAAGATTCGACTTACAGACGCAAGTGCGACAATGAACACACAGGCAGGGTTTGATCTCATTTTAATAGATAATTAATAAAGGATATATTATGGCAGTAGCAACAACCGCAGTTAGTACAGAGGCAAAGAAGCCTATTGTGAATTTCCCAACAGTTCAGCCAAACCAGCCTATACCATTGCTTCCAAATGCAGTGCAACAACCAGTACGCCAACAGCCTGCTGTAATGCCTCAAATACAGCAAGCGGGAGCAGCTACAGGTGCAGGGCAAGTATTTCAGCCTAACCTAAGTAAACAGGTGGTCGAGACAGCTCAACAGAAGGCTATACAGGGCACTCCAAGCCAAACAGCTAGTTTAGTGTCCCAAAACGCTCAAAACCTCTTAAAAGACCCTTCCATGGGAAAAGATTACGACGCTCAAAAAAAGCTTTCTATGGATCAACTTGCTAAACAACAATCTTCTGATTTAGAAAAATTAAGACAGTCTACAGGTGGAACGGCTAATCTAGGCTTTAATATTGGAAACCTTGCTTCTGCTCAACTACAGCAAAGGCAGGAGAAAACAAATTTATCTCAACAAATGGATATTGACGCACAGCAACAAAAGCTATCTGATGGTTTAGCGGCATTGACCGCAGGACAGCAAACTGTAGGCATGGAACAAAGTTTACAGTCGGGTGATATTGATAATCTTATTAAGACATCTGATGGAGCGCTCTCTTTTGCGGAACTCGCTTCTAAAGAGAATATGTTTACAAGTCAGCAGGAATGGGATACTACAGAGTCTCAATTGCAAAAAGATTTTGAAATGGCTATGACTCAAGGAGATTACGCACAGGCTAATAAGCTTGCTGCTCTGATGAACGACTTTGAGACTGCAAAGCTTAAGAATCAGCAAGAGTGGCAGAGTGCTGAAAACATTGCTCAAAATGCTTTTAAAAAAGGTATGGTTATGAATGAACAGGAATATGACAAGGCCAAACAATACCTTGCTTTTGAGTTAGAGCAAGCTGCTGCTGACAATGACTTTGAGAAGCACCAGTATCTAATGGACAAACAGCAAGAACTTGATTTACAAAACATGCTACAGAGCTTTGACTTTAATAGTAAAATGGCGGTTCTTGATAGTGAGCTACAAACTGCAATTAATAATAACGACTTTGAGCATCAGGCTATTCTTAATAAGTTTACCCACGGCCTACAAATGCAACAGATAGAGCAAGAGCAAGGTTTTGAAGAAAGTATGAAGTATCTTGATAACGAGCTTGAACTTGCATTGCAGACGGGCGATTATGAAAATGCTAAAATGCTAAACCAAATGAAGTATGATCAAGAAATGTCAATACATCTTGATAATATGGAGCTTGCTAATATGAAGCTAGATATGGAGCAACAGGGCCTTGATATGGCAATGGTTGAAAGTGAATACGAAAAGCTACAAGCTGAAATTGCAGCAGGCAGAGTAGACCCAAGTGCTTCAGTCGATTATTTGGAACAAGTTTTTGCAGACTCTTTACCTGAAGGCTTTGAGTTTACAGAACCCGATCCTTATGCCGTACAAGCTGCTTTGAAAGACGATTACCTTAATAAGATGTATCAGTATGGCTTAACTCAGGGTGAGGACGCTATGGTGTTTGAAACAGTTACTAATCCTGATGGAACGACTACTGAAGCTTTTGCAGGTTTGAATGACTCTTATTTAGGTTCCTTTAATGATTACGTTAATGACACTACTTATGCACAAACTGGTACACCTGATGAGGCTGAAATCATCGCGCTTAAAGCGGGTGACATGCCGATAGACCAAATGGAAAGCAAACATTTCGATTACCTACTTAATGACGTAACCACACCTGAAATCGACTTAGGCATATATCAAGATTACGCAACACAGGAGGTTGGCTCAGGTAGTAGTTCAAGAACAATTTACCCTGAACTTGAAAACAATGTTGGAGGCTTTACGAATATTGGAGGCGTATTATTTAACGTGCAATCAAAATCTATTCTTGATGAGGGTGGTGATGATGTTACAGTTTACAATATCGTAGACGTAGTAACAGGCCAAACCATTGAGATAGCTGCTGTTGAGAGTGGTTCAACAAGTGCCGACCTTAATTCTCATGGTAATAACGAGCTCCATACATACTTGGAAACAATCAAAAAAGACCCTTATTATGCAAGTAAAGGAGAATAAATAATGATAGTAATAACAGGAGCCCCAAGAACAGGCACAAGTATGATAATGCAGACTCTCAAAACATTGGGAGTTGAAGTTGTAGGTGAAAAGTTTAGTGATGTTAATATGCCTGAAAACAACCCTTATGGATATTATGAACTTCCCATTGCAGAAATTACAGAGGGCATTCAAGATTTACGATACAAGGGCAAAGCCGTAAAACTTTTTGCGCAAGGCTTGGGTAAAACAAAAGTAGATGCAATCGACAAAGTGATCCATTGTAAACGCAAGGTGAAAGAGTCGGCTTTAAGCTTTATGAAAGTGTTAAAAGCAACTCCAATAGGAATTAAGCCTACGATTAATAACTCTAAACAGATAGTTAAACACAATGCACTTTTTGCAGAAACTTTTGCTAAACACACTAAGAAACCAGTGTTTAATGTAGATTTTGAAAATTTCAAATCTAATAAAATTGAAGAGATAGAAAAGTTATGTAGTTTTCTCGGTATAGAAGCCACTGCTGCTCAGAAGTCCGAAGCAATAAAAAATATAAAGGACGGTAAATAATGGGAATTGCAGCAGCGATAATAGCGGCAGGAGTAGGTGTTGCTTCAACAGTGGCAGGTGCGGTAGGTTCTTCACAGACCGCAAAAGCGCAAGAAGAAGCTGAAGCTGAAAGACTTGCAAAAGAAGAAGAAGAAAATGAGAAAATGCGCAAAGAGCGAATTAGGACACAGCGTCAAGAGGGCATAGGTATGCTCGCACAAGAGAGGCAAAACGCTACAACACAAAGTAGAAGCCGATCTTTTGGGAAAGATGCAAAAGCTGCTTTAAGCAATGTTAGCAAACGGGGTAGTGCTCCACAAGCTCCTGCTCCCGCAATAACTCCACAGGCTCCACAAATGCCAAGTAGAGGTGCTCCACCTCCGATGCCATTAGGCAACCCAAAGCCTATAACACCCGTTGCGGGATTACCCACATCAACGATTGGACGGAGGTAGCATATGTCACAAGCAAGTAGAGGGGCAGCATTAAGCTATATCGCCCAAGCAGTACCAAGGGTAACACAAGATGTTATTGGCAAGGTACAGGCAGGCAGAGACCGTAAAGAGGACATGAAGGATAAGGAACTTGAAAGAAAACTGTCTCAAGGCCGACTTGATGCAATGGGACGGCAAGCCACTATAGACGAGCAAAACATAGATACAGGCGATCGCAAAGCAGAGCAACGTAAAAAAGCATCTGACCTTAACACGAAAATTCAAGCCGACATTTTTGCAGAAGAAATAAAAGTTAATAAGAAAAAAGCTCTCGATACTGAGCTTGGAAAAATGTCGAAAGAGAAGCTGCAGGTTGAATATGGAGCGGACAATTTAGCGCAAGCCAAAGAATTAGCTTACACAGAAATCGATCTGCCTACAGGTGCAACAAAAGAAGATATTGTTAAAAAGTATCGCAATGAAATAGAAGCGCTACAATTTACTGACCCTACTATGCAAGGGCGTATGGCAGGGATAACCCAAAGGACCAAGAGGGCAGAAAAAAAGGAAGATATTGAAGGTGAAAAATTATTTAGTCAGGGTGAAGGTGCGGTTGATTATGCTAGATCTGTAGAGTCTCGAGAGGATAAGCAAGAGTTTGAGAGTAGTCAACTGAATAAACGACTTTCTGCACAAGAGAGAATGAAAAAGATAACCAGTGGAGAAGCTGACGCTGAAACTAGCGACATACCAGATTTAAAGCCGATTAGTAATATTGCCATTACAAAAGATTCTGTTAAGAGGGTAAAAGAGGCTTATCCTATGATTAAAGGTGTCTCAAACGAGATCAACGGGCTAAAAGACCTGTACAACAAGGTAGGGATTGAATTAGTTGGTGCTGATGCTGCAAGGTTAAAGTCAAAAGTAAGGAAAATTCAGCTACAGTTGAAATCGAAAGCCTTTCTCGACCTTGGTGTTCTTAACGGTCCCGATTTAGACTTGCTTGAAGAGGTAGTGCCTGATCCATCAACCTTGAAAGCAGGCGCAAAAAAAGCAGCTTTCGGAAAAGTGTTTGAAGGGCAGTTAGGCGAGCTACTTGATTTTGTCGACAGTAGGGGCGAGATGTTCTACAGAGCAAATGGTTTTGAGGCTGACAACAAAGGTGTTACGGGGCAAGCGTTCAACTCTACGCCTGTTCAATCAGGAATGTCAGATGATGATTTCAACGCAGCGTGGGGAGAATAACAATGCCTACACAGCAAGAATTTATTGCAAAAGCTAAACAAATGGGTAAAAGTAAAGAGGAAACTCTTGCTAAAATGCGTGAGCTGGAAGGTAGAGGGTATTTTGATACCCCCGAACCCCAAGACCTAACCCCCGAACCTATTGAGCGTGAAGAGTCTGTACCATTGGTAAAGCAGGCTATTAGTGCAATTAGCAAAGGTGCTACTGCTACAGGTAAGTTTTTAGGCGGCTCTATCGCTCACCCAATCGAAACAAGTAAAGGGCTTGTAAAAGGCATAGGTGAAGCAGGAGTTGGCGATATTGGGCGGGGTACTGCTGCAATGCTAGGCTCGGTTATACCCGGTGAAGATCGTTTTGAAAAAAGAGCAAGAGATTATAAAGACAAAGAGTTTTTTCCTGCAAGTGGTGAAGTTCAAGAAAGAGCGAAGCCTGTAGGTCAATTTGGCGCTAAAATGGGTGCAGGTGCTGCATTAGCCTCTACCTTACCCGCAACTGCCCCCGCTGCCGCTGTAGCTTTGGGCGGTGGAGCATTGGCGAATGTTCCGTTTTTACCTCAAGCTTTTACAGAAGGTGGTGCAGAGGGCGCAATTAAAGACATTGCATTAAACACAGCTATCGATTTAGCCACTTTTGGAGCAGGAAAAGCTATTCCGGGGATTAAAGCTGCTTTACTTAAAAAAGGCGTAAAAGGGCTTGAAGCTGATAGGATTGCAAAAGAGGCTTTTGAAAGAGCCACAAAATTACCAAGTGCAAAAACGGTAAAAACCACCGCTGGAAAGGGTTTTAAGCTAGCACCTGACACCCCTGTTAAAGATGGTGTAGAGCAAGTTGGAGAGGATATTTTAAAGAGTTCAGCACCCGAGAAAACCCTTGGAGAAAAGACATTAGGTCGCATCTCCGAGTCAGACAGGTCTATTTTATCAGAGCCATTATTAAAAACTGAAACACCGTATAATGAATATGCTCAACTAGCAGAGTCAGCCGTTAAAAACCCTAGAAACCCAACCCCAATGGATGTCGCGGGTCGTAGAGGTTCAGAGGCTCTTGATATAATTGACGAGAAACTATCCTCTGTTGGCGCTAGAAAGCAAGAGCTAATGGATAGGGCGGTGAATAAGACTATTAATGTTGAATCTACCCAAAAGCGTTTTAATGACTTAATTGAGGACAGGTTGGGCTTAGAAGTAACCGAAAAGGGCGCTTTAAAAGGGGCGGGTCGTGCGCCAACCGAAAAGAAACTTATAGAAGAGGTTAATGACCTTTTAAGGTCTGTAAAAGGCGAGGTAACTATAAAGGATGCCGATAATATCAAGGCAGCATTAAGAGACATTGTAGACGCTCCTAAGTCGTTTCAAGTACAGCCTAGAAAAACTATAACCGAGTCCATTGTAAATACTGTTAGAAAAGATATTGATGATAAACTTATTCAACAAATTGGCCCTGAATTTAGAAAGGTAAATAAGGAATATGCTGACGCTATTGATTTAAGTAGTTTTCTGAATAAGAAATTAGGGGCTGTTACTGACAAAGGCACAGGTCAGAGGATAATGGGTGCTTCTCTTCTTAAATCATCTCTACAAAGTAACTCAGATAGAGGTTCTAAGGCTTTATTTGACAGAGTAAAAAAAGAGACAGGTATTGACCTTATAAAAGATGCTAAATATGCGGAAATAGCTATGCAGGCGGTGGGTGATGCTAGAATTAAGAATTTACTTGAAGAGGTTGGGGTTAAGTTACCGGGTAAAGCGGGGGCTATACAAGAGTTAGGTTCAAAAGCTTTAGATATAGCAAGACCCGACAGGTTAAGTGAAACCGTTAAGTTTTTCAATAAACAACAGCAAAAGCGTAGCGGAGATGTGTTGGGAAAAGCTGCTTTGCCTGCTCCTCCACCTTTTAGGCTTCCTAATCCACTTGGGAACCAGAGGGGGGCTGTTGATATTGGGACTAATATTAAAAATATTGAGAGAGAGGCAAAAAAATTCAAGACGCCAAGAGAGTTTATTAATGCACAAAAAAAAGACTTTCATGGTACTAGTCAGAAGTTTGATATTTTTGATGCTAGTCAGCTAAATAAATCAACAAACACTTTAGCAGGCAAAGAAGGGTTTTGGTTTACCAGTTCGGCAAAAGAGGCAGGTGATTATGCGCAGCTCTCAGGAAAGAGACTAGCTAAAGACGAAGTTGCCTTTGAGGCAATGAGTAAAAGGTTAGCAAAATCCCTAGAAAATGCAGAAAAGGCAAGGGATTTTGATCTTGTAGATAATATTACTGCTCAAATAGAAAAGCATGAGGCATCCTTGTTTTTAGAAAAACCAGAGAGTTTTGTAAAAGATGCTTTTCTTGTAACTAAAAAGCCTAAAATTGTTAATATGGATGGTAAAAACAGCACGCAGGGAGCTTTGTCTGAAATAATATCTAAAGCAAAAAAAGGGGGGCATGATAGTGTTGTTTTTAAAAACATATCAGATAATCCAGTAGATGCAAGAGTTAAAACTGACCAAACAATAGTGTTTTCTCCTGACCAAATTAAAACGGAAAAAGAACTGTCAGATATTTGGAACAATGCTCAACGCACAGGAAGCGCAGGTAACATAAGAATGAACGCAATGCTCCCCGCAACAGGATTAGCAGGAGCAGGAGTACTAACAGCAGGGCTCAAAGTCGAACAAGGCAAGAAAAAGCAACAATTAACAAGAGAACAAATGCAGAAACTAGCGCAATCAAGAAGAGGTAATTAATGAAAACTTACATAACTTTCCACTACAACGACCTAGGAAGATCAAATCTTGTAATTTACAAAGATGGGGAAAAAATCAACTCCTTTCCTGCAAGAACTGGTTCTGTGCACGAAGCCCTTTGTAATCCTATCAAACAAGGCGTTTGGTACATAAAAACCCCTCACGAAAAAACCACCGAAAAAGGAATGATGATTGAAGGGTTTAATATTTCTTGGAAAACTAGATTGTATAATTCTGAAAAAGAATACACCCGTTACCTAATTCACCCCGATGGAAATAAACCCGGCTCTTTAGGCTGTATAGTTACCCCCGGCATGGAATTAGAGCTAAGAGACCTTATAGATAGCCTTTTAAAAGAAGTGGACGAAATACCCGTTTACGTGAATGTGAGCCCAAGATGAACCAAGCGTTAAAGCAAGATCCAACAAAGTTATATGTCGCTTTCCACAGAGGTGGCAAAAGTGACCTGAAAACAAGGCTAGTGTCTGCAATGTGTAAGATTTTTACCAATAGCGATTATCGAGAAGGGAAAAAACTAGGAATTAACGACACTCGTTTTGCACACACAGAATTAATCTTCCCTAGATCTATTGCAGAAGATAAAAGGTGCTACTCTTCAAGAGGTACTGACGACCCAAGCGGTGTGAGCTTTAAGGACATAAAATTTTCTCACCCTGAAAGATGGACTTTTGTTGAAATTAAATGGATTAAAAATTATGAGGATATTCTTGCAACATACAATACATCAAAAAAGTATGTCGGCTGCAGGTATGCTT
>Ga0233415_10000107_pt1 | contig 38287 bp, 22 predicted proteins | sample Na_anoxic_12_MG_FD_188631 | JGI IMG/M metagenome (GOLD analysis project Ga0233415, IMG submission 188631) | Seawater microbial communities from Saanich Inlet, British Columbia, Canada - Na_anoxic_12_MG | ecosystem: Environmental > Aquatic > Marine > Inlet | place: Canada: British Columbia...
GAGTATAATGCTTGGATTAGGATCCAATATGATGAAACACCCGGTTACGGGTAAATCTATCGTGCGCGATGGTTTAGTGTTACAACATAATTACAATTTAAGTAGCGTTGAACCATTAAGTTCTGGTGCTGCAGATATTAATGCTGACGCTGCTAACAATGAATATATAGCTATAAGCGGTAAGCCTATTGACACAGCTGATGGTACGTATTGCTGGTGGTCTAATTCCACCCAAACAGCATACCAAACAATTTTTTCACATGGAAGTAATTCAACTGGTGCTTTCCACGCTGTTATGAGTAGTACTAATAAACCTCTTTTATACCTACACAGTAATAGATACCAATATTGGGCTGACACTGGTTTTGCTGACGACGGTAAATGGCATCATTGGGCTATTGTGGTAGACGTGGATGATATGCAAAATGGATGTAAATTATATATAGATGGAGTGTTAATAGCTCAGGATTCTGGCCGTATTGATACTGGAACCCCTAACTCTTATGGTGATATGGTTATAGGAAAAGAGGGGTCCAATGAGTATCGAGGCTACATGTGCAACTTCGGGGTATGGTCTAGTCACCTATCCCAAGCACAAATCAAATCCATAATGAATAAAAATTACGCAGGTTTATCTGATAGCGAGAAAACAGATTTAGTTTCATGGTGGAATTTAGATTCTGTAATTCCAGATACAACATCAATTTACGATAATCATTACGGGGGAGGAGAGACACTTGGTACCGACAAGGTGACTGATGGTACATTTATAAATGGGCTTGCTAGTTGGAGTAATTCTGGGGTTACCGAATCAGGTGGAGTTGTAACTTTTGATGCTGACGCTAGTACTGATTACATATTTCAGAACCTCAGTTATACTGATGATAAAGTTTACGCTATTACTTTGGAAGGAACAGGTAACGCTAAAATTAGAGTGGGGTACTCGGGACTTGCAGCTACTCAGACCGTTGTTGGAACCTTACCCGCAACACTGAATTTGTTTGTAGATTCTACCGCAAACAGAATACAAATATATAAAAACTCGGGTGACGAAATGCTATTAACGAGCGTGTCAATAAAAGAAATTAACGGTAACACAGGAACTTTATCATAATGGCGACGACAATACAACAAATAGAATTACCGAAAAAAGCCAGGGCGTTAGATACCTCTGGAAACAACAATCACGGACAAATATATTCTGGTCGAGGATTAGAATTTGATGGGATTGGGGATCACCTTAGCATACCATTGTCTCTCATGGATGGAGCGACTGCAATTTCAATATCTTTATGGTTTAATACGACGGAATCGAACAGCGGAATGATAGCTAAGTATGCAAGCTCGTCTATATACGCGTGGTGGATTAATGTAGAGGGGGGTAAACTTACCGCTAATATTAACGCAAATAAAAGTAATACAAGCGACCTTACAACAACTATAGATGTTAATAATGGAAACTGGTACCACGCCACATTGACATGGAGTTATTCAAGTGGACTAGCTAGTTTATACATTAATGGGGTGCTTGTTGATACCGACGCTAATACTAACGAGACGGATCTAAGAAATGGATCTCTAAATAATACGATAGGGTTTCAGGGGTATATTTCCAGTGGGGTTAATACCGAACAAGGAGGAGGTTACCACCAAGGACTTTTATCTAATGTGCAAATATGGGACGCGGTATTAACTGCGTCTGACGTAGCGTTTGCCTATGCGAACCCTGAAGAGCTAGCCTTAAACAATTCTGGTACATTGCTAACAGAATCCAACCTTAAATTATGGTACCCAATGCAAGATGGTCATAGAGGCCAACAATCATATATTTTAGATGGGGCTAATACAGGATTAGTGAGTTACCTTATTAATAGCGATTTTAGCACAAATACAACAAGTGATTACTCTGTCTCCACCACGCGTGGAGATATATCTTATGAAGATAGTAGTTTTATGAGATTCACTTATAATAGCAGTAATGGTTCAGGTTTGCTCGGGCCAAGTACATTAATCTCCGGCAAAACATATAGAATAAAATTTAGAGCTAAAGGTACTCACGCGACAGCTTTTACTGGGGTTGGTAATAATAGTGATTTAGGAAATGTAACGTCAAATCCAGTTTTAACTACTGATTGGCAGGACTATGAATTCCTTATAACTGCAAACTCAACTTACATGCGTTTCTACCAGGGTACTCATGGGAGCGGTGGAACAACATTAGATATAGATGATATAACTGTACAAGCAATAAACGACAAAAACCACGCGACAACCGTGTTTTATGGGGATGAGTTGGTTGAGAACGAATCTTTTGCAACCTCAAGCGATTGGACACCGCAAACGGGTTGGACGGTTTCGGGTAACGGAGTAGCCACTGTGGATTCGTCAGCGGCAGGAACCACGAATGTAACAAGTACAGACATGGCAGTTGTTGTAGGAAGAACCTATTACGCAGAGATGGTCGTGGACAGTGCTTCTGGAACGGGGTTAAGATTTGATTTAGGTGGTGTTAGTGGAGGAAGCTATCTTACCACCACAGGACTTAGAACAGCGACTATTACAGCGTTAACAACGGCTGGATTTTCTATGACAGCGTCTGGTTCAGATACCGCTGCTCAAATCTCAAGAGTCTCAGTAAAAGAAGTCGGCGTAGCCTCAGGCTGGACAGACGCAGATCAACAATTACATATACCGCAAACGGCTTTGCAATCGTATAATGAGTTAGCTTGGTTTCAAGATAATGGTGGAGCTAGTAATCCGCAAGCAACCGCTAGTCATCATAATGATTTTAATCCAGAAGATGGTGATTTTACTATAAGCGCTTGGGTATATCAAGCTGATTCCCATTCAAATAATTATTTCTTTGCTCAAGGAGGAGGAGGAGCTTCAGGGTGGCATGCTAGAATTGTTTCTGGAAATGGGTATCCACTTTTCTCTATTGAAGATGATGACGGTTCAAATAATGGAAGCCTTGTGAGTATTACAGGTTCAACAGCTGTACCTATAGGTGAATTCTTTCATTTTGTAGGAGTAATAAATAGAACCACAGATTATATCCACATGTACATAAATGGAGTTGAACAAGGCTCTGAGGATATTAGTTCAATAAACAATCCAATTGAACATTCTGCTGGAGTTCTTAAATTTGGAAGTTGGGATACAGGTTACACAAACGGAGTCATGAATGGAACCGCAACTGAATTTAGTATATTTAAAGGTGTTGCTTTTTCTGAAGCGGAAATTATTGAACTATATAATGACGGAAAAGCGTTAGACGCAACAACGCATTCGCAAATTGCTAATCTTAAGGGTTATTGGAGAAATAATGGTTTATCCACTTGGACAAATATTAATAATCCTGGAACACACGATGCAACGCTAGTAAACGCGACTGAAACAATCCTAATCCCACAAGGCGTAGATTCTACGCGAGATGCGCAAGGATTTATAATGAATAAGCAGAAAGATACGAGTTGCTTGAATTTTCCTACACGATCTGGTGATTACGCAGAGGTGTTGGATCACGGTGATTTAGATTTTGGTACAGGGGATTTTTCCTACGAATGCTGGGCTCAGTATGGGTTTATAAATAACTCAGATATTGGAGGCGCTGCTAGTGGATTGAACGTGATACTTAGTAATGGGCACGCAAGTTCATCTAACACTAGAGGGTTCAATCTATTAACAAACTCTTCAAAGTTTCTCGCAAGGATCGGCGATGGCGCTAAGGAAGACTCTTTAAACATACAGAATAGAGATGATGATGGAGACGCGGTTGCTTATGTTGTTGGTGATTGGTATCATATTGCGGTTACAAGAACTGGTACAACCCTTAGGTCGTATGTAGATGGTGCTCCAAGTGACTATATGACAAATATGGAGTCAGACATAAGTGTTTCTACTGACACTCCTTTTAGGATAAGTGATGATACAGTGGACAGCAGGGATTACAAATGGCCGGTAGATAGTGTTAGGCTTTACAGTAAGGAATTATCCGCGGCAGAAGTACTAAGAAATTATAACGCAACAAAAGGTAATCACAGAAATTAAAAAATAAAAAATGGCACATTACGAATTATATATATGTTTAACGAAAGCGGTTTACGAATCTGCAGTACCAAGCGTATTACAACCTAAGCTTGGGTGGAATAACTACACGTATACAGAGACAGAGAGAACAGGTACAAGAATGGTAAATAAATACGATTACTTTCCATCAGAGGATAACACTGTAGCTGAGATTAAAGCTTATATGGACGATGCAAGCGTAGATTACGCTTCAGGTGATACGAAAGCCGAACTACTTGAAAAGCTATACGCAGCGCCGCACGATACTCCACAAGTAGAAGAATCATATACTTACATAGATCAAGAGATAGATACAACAACAGCTTACACTCCAACGTGGAAAGAAGCGGCTTTTAAAGGTAACTTAGGAGCGCCAAGAACAAGTCTAGACGGTAACTTAATAGTAATTAAAGGTGAATTTAGCTTAAGAACTGGTGAGTTATCTGCAATAATAGATCTAGGTAGCGGGATGGATTATCCAAACAACTCTGTATTAACAAAAACCGAAGCACAAGCTTTAGTATCAGGTGAACTATTCACCGAATAACAATTAAATTAAATTAAATTAAATTATGGCAAAAAAAGAAAAGATAGTAGATTTAAAGTCTAAACCAGAAAAAATAACTGACGAGCAGTTAAAGAAAGTTCAAGAAACAGTTAACACGATAAACAGGGCTCAAATTGAGATTGGTGGTATGGAGTTAAGAAAGCATGAGGTATTACATCAACTAGCTGGAGTGAAAGATGAGTTAACTTTACTTCAAGACGAACTTAAGAAAGAGTATGGTACGGTTGATGTAAATATCAATGATGGAACAATAAATTACGATGGCGAAGCTGATTCGTAAAATATCTATAGGAGCGAACTATAAGAATGACGCCATGCACTATGCCGTAGGGCAAGAAGTGTATGGTGGTCATACTATATGTGATATCATAGAGGAAGAAGATAAATTTTCTGTTTATATTAAAAAAGGTAAAGATATTTTGCCTTGGAAAGACTTTAATAAAAACATGGCAGTATCTGTCGAATATAACTTACAATATTAAAATTATGAGCACACCATTTAAAATGAAAGGATTTTCTGGTTTTGGGAATTCACCTTTGAAACAAGAGCGTGTTAAAAGTGATGTTACAAGAACTACTAAAACTAAAGGTGATAAGTATAAAACAACAGTAACAAGAAACACCTCTATCACCCCAACAACCGATAAAATAAATACTGAAGATCCAACTTCAGGATATACTTCTGATATAAAAAGTAAAACTACTACTAAAAGCAAAAGAAAGGGTGGTACTAAAGTGAAATATAAAAAATCACTTTTGATGACAGATCCAGAAGGTAATGTTACTTCTACTGTTACTAAAAGTAAAAGAAGAGGCGGTACTAAAGTAAAAACATATAAAGGTAAAAGAGCTGTTAGAAAACACAAAAGAATATAATGAAAAGCGTTCACGACTTTGTTGTAACGCCAAAAGGAGAAAGATACAACAACGCTAAGCAGTTAGACGGTGGGGAGCTTATTCTAAACACTAATATTTTTAATCATCAGTTTGTCAACAGAGAAGCTATAGTAACAGCAAAACCACTTATTGGTCACACTGACATAGACACTGGAGATACTGTTTTAATACATCACAACGTTTTTAGAAGGTGGAATGATATTAAGGGTGTGGAAAAAAATAGCAGAAGTTATTTCGATGAGAAAACATATTTTATAGCACCTGATCAGATTTTTTTGTACAAAAGAGATGGGGAATGGATTTGCCCTAAGGGATATTGTTTCGTAATGCCCTTGAAAGCAGTGGATCAATTTAACACGGAATCTGAAAAACCTTTACAAGGCATCGTTAAATTCTCCGATGGTACAGTAGAAGTAAACGATCTAGTTGGTTTTAGACCAAGTAGTGAATACGAGTTTATCGTTGATGGCGAAAGACTATATCGAGTTAAATCTAATTTTATTACAATCAAATATGAACATCAAGGAAACGAAGAAAAGTATAATCCAAGCTGGGCACAAGGCAGTTGAAGAGTTAATTAAAGTAGCAAAAGAAGCTATTGTCACTGATTCTGAAGACGATCTAACAGCTGACAAGTTAAAGAATGCTGCGGCTTCAAAGAAACTAGCTATATTTGATGCATTTGAGATACTTAATAGAATAGAAGAAGAAGAGAACCTGCTTGAAGGTAAAGTAACTGAAAAGGTAGAGGAAAAGACTTTTAAGGGATTCGCAGAGGGTAGATCAAAATAATAAAACACATGGGATTAAACAATAATACATTAGATTTTTACTTAGAATTGGCCAAAGGGCTTGTGCCAAAGCATGTGGGCATTAATAAGTTTGGTTCTAATCGAGATATAGACACGGGTTCAGATCCCGAAACAATATGGAGTGCTGGTGGTTTGTATGTCTTCCCAAGTTCAGCTGACACACTTAAGATAATAAGTAATGATGTTGATGACAATGGGACTGGTACTACTGGAGCTTTAACAATAAAAGTTCAAGGTTTGGACACTAACTACGATACCATAGAAGAAGATTTCACGTTAAATGGTCAAACTGCGGTAACTGGTAATAAGGAGTTTTTAAGAGTTTATAGAGCTTTTGTTACTTCTGCTGGATCGAGCGAATACAACGAGGGCGTTATAACTATAAACAACTCTGACGATAGCTTAACTTTAGCTACAATACCAGCTGAGAACGGACAAACTCAAATGGCTATATACACTGTTCCTAGAAACCATAAAGCATATCTAACAAACTTATCTGGAGCTATTGTTAAGGGTGCGGGCGCTGCTACATCCGCTGACATCCAGTATTACTCTAGAAAAAATGGTGTTATAAGGCTGCATCAACAGATAAGTTTAGATTCCACGGGTACCTCTGAGTTTAATAAGACATATGCAATTCCATTAAGTTTTGAAGAAAAAACGGATTTATATGCAGAAGCACTTGTTGGGGCAAATAATACCTCTGTGTTCGTAAATTTTGGTATAATTGTAGTGGATCAAAGCGCAAAGTATCAGTAAATTAAATTAAATTAAATGTACGAGCAAAACTTAGTTAAGACAGTTGAGCCGATAAAAAGAACCACTATCTCTAGAATGAATAAGGGTAAGAAGTGGAAGTATGGCTACGATAAAGATCATGATGTTATAGTGCTCTCTCGCACTGGTCAGATAGGAGAGATTATAGAAATACAGGGTTTAGTCATAGCTCTACCTAAGGTGCCTAAGGATGTGTATAGCAACACGAAACAAAAATGGGTTAGATTTGCTCAGCCGAAGGAATTAGAGCGCTTAAAGAACATCTTTGATTGGCGTGCGTATCCGGAGGATCAAAAAGAACAATGGTACGATTACATAGACGAAGAGTTCAGAAGAAGAGAAGAGGGATTTTGGTTTAACAACAATGGAAAACCAACGTGGATGCCAGGTACTCAGTACATGTATTTACAGTGGAGTAAGATTGATGTTGGAGCACCAGACTTCAGAGAAGCAAATAGGTTGTTCTTTATATTCTGGGAGGCTTGTAAGGCAGACAAAAGATGTTATGGAATGTGCTACCTTAAGAATAGACGTTCTGGATTTTCTTTCATGTCATCAGCTGAAACCGTTAATTTAGCCACTCTTGCAGGTGATAGTAGATTTGGGGTGTTATCTAAAACAGGTGCAGATGCTAAGAAGATGTTTACCGATAAAATCGTACCGATTAGTATAAATTATCCATTCTTCTTCAAACCGATACAAGATGGTATGGATCGTCCGAAAACAGAGCTCGCTTACAGAGTTCCATCCACAAGGTTTACCAGAAAGAAAATAACAGCAAACGAAAAGATAGAGGACTTAGAAGGGTTGGATACAACGATTGACTGGAAAAACACTGGAGACAATAGTTATGATGGTGAAAAATTAGCCTTGCTAGTACACGATGAGGCTGGTAAATGGGAGAGACCTGAGAATATACTTAATAACTGGAGAGTTACAAAAACTTGTTTAAGATTAGGATCTAGAATCATCGGTAAGTGTATGATGGGATCGACATCAAACGCTTTAGATAAAGGAGGTGAGAACTTTAAAAAATTATACAATGCTTCAGATGTTACAAAAAGAAACAGAAATGGTCAAACAAAGTCTGGCTTATACTCTTTGTTTATCCCAATGGAATGGAACTACGAAGGCTTTATTGATGAGTACGGAATTCCAGTATTCACTACTCCTGATGTCGATAGGTTCGACCCAAGTGGTGAATTAATAGATGTAGGTGTAATAGATAACTGGCAAAACGAAGTAGATGGTTTAAAAGATGATCAAGATGGTTTGAACGAATTTTACCGTCAGTTCCCAAGAACTACAGAGCACGCTTTTAGAGACGAGACTAAAGGTAGTATATTCAACTTGGTCAAGCTATACGAGCAGATAGATTACAATGAAGAGATGGTAAACACTCTAGGCGTTACTCAAGGTAACTTTCAGTGGACAAACGGAATTAAAGACACTCAAGTAACTTTTAACCCAGATCCAAAGGGTAGGTTTAAAATAAGTTGGGTTCCACCTTCTAATATACAAAACAAGGTGGTACTTAAAAATGGTGTTAAGTACCCGGGTAACGAGCACATGGGTTCATTTGGTTGTGATAGTTATGATATATCAGGTACGGTGGATGGAGTTGGATCTAAAGGAGCTTTACACGGTCTAACTAAATTTTCAATGGAAGATGCTCCAGCTAATAGTTTCTTTTTAGAATACCTATCAAGACCACCAACGGCCGAGATGTTCTTTGAGGACGTTCTAATGGCTTTAGTATTTTACGGGATGCCTATACTCGCGGAGAACAATAAACCTCGTCTCTTGTACTACCTGAGGCGTAGAGGGTATAGAGGGTTTAGTATGAATAGACCTGATAAAGTTTGGAACAAACTATCTGTTGCAGAAAAAGAGGTTGGTGGAATACCGAATTCCTCGGAAGACATTAAACAAGCTCATGCAGCAGCAATCGAGATGTACATCCAAGATCACGTAGGCGTTAAGAAAGATGGGAGTCACGGGGACTGTTATTTTAACGAGCTATTAAATGACTGGTGTAAGTTTGATATAAACAAAAGAACAAAGCATGATGCGTCGATAAGTTCTGGTTTAGCTATCATGGCTAACAATAGACACCTATATAGATCAAACGCTGATGTTCAAAAACCAAAGTTAAATATAAACATTTCCAGATATAAAAACACTGGAAGTAATTCACAAATAATCAAGTAATAAATATGGCAGAGTCTGGCATTAAAAGTTATTTCCCAAGTCAAACGGTTAGTGATGCTGAAAAGCTGAGCTATGAGTACGGGTTAAAGATAGGTAAGGCTATAGAGCAAGAGTGGTTTAACCACGATAGAGGCTCTAATAGATATAGAACTAATCAAAACGATTTTCATAACTTAAGGCTGTACGCTCGAGGCGAGCAGTCTATTCAAAAGTATAAGGATGAGTTATCGATCAACGGTGATTTGTCCTATCTTAATTTAGATTGGAAGCCTGTTCCCATTATATCTAAGTTTGTTGATATAGTTGTAAATGGTATTGCTGAAAGAACTTATGATATAAAGGCTTACTCACAAGATCCGTTTGGTGTAGCTAGGAGGACTGAGTATATGGAATCAGTGCTAGCGGATATGAGAGCCCAAGAGTTCAACGACTTTGCAATGAAAGCTTTTGACGTAAATCTCTACGAAAACGATAAAGATTCTTTACCAGAAACCGAAGAAGAGCTAAAATTACATATGCAGCTTACTTATAAGCAAACTATAGAGTTAGCAGAAGAACAAGCTTTAAACGTTTTAATGGAAGGTAATAATTACGAGTTGATTAAAAAGCGTTTTTATTATGACTTAACCGTGCTTGGCATTGGAGCTGTTAAAACTAGCTTTAACACGTCAGAAGGCGTTGTGATTGACTACGTAGATCCAGCTAACCTTGTTTATTCGTACACAGACTCTCCATACTTTGAAGACATATATTACGTGGGTGAGGTTAAAACAATACCTGTAAACGAGTTAGCTAAAGAGTTTCCGCATTTATCAGAAAGCGACCTTGAAGACATAATGAAGAATAAGTCTAGCAGTAGAGCTAACTACAATTCAAAGCACAATTACGATAAAGAGGACAATAACAGTATTCAGGTTCTTTATTTTAATTACAAGACCTATATGAATGAGGTTTATAAAATGAAAGAAACTGCTAGTGGTGCTGACAAAATTATACCTAAAGACGATAATTTTAACCCACCTGAAGATAAAGAAGGTGGATACGGTAAAATGATAAGATCGATAGAGTGCCTTTACGAAGGAGCTATGATTCTTGGTACTGAAAAACTACTTAAGTGGGAGATGGCCAAGAACATGATGAGGGAGAAGAGTGATTTTACTAAAGTAAAAATGAATTATTCTATAGTAGCTCCTAGAATGTACAATGGAAAAATAGACTCTTTGGTTAAGAGAATAACTGGCTTTGCCGATATGATTCAACTTACACACCTTAAGCTTCAACAAGTAATGTCTAGGTTAGTTCCAGATGGTATCTACTTAGATGCGGATGGTTTAGCTGAAATAGATTTAGGTAACGGAACAAACTACAACCCACAAGAAGCGTTAAACATGTATTTCCAAACTGGATCTGTTATAGGGAGAAGCTTTACTTCTGATGGCGATATGAACCCAGGTAAAATACCTATTCAAGAAATACAATCTGGAAGTGGTGGTAACAAGATGCAAAGCTTAATACAAACATACAACTATTATCTACAGATGATAAGAGATGTAACCGGCCTTAATGAAGCTAGAGATGGTAGTATGCCAGATAAAAACGCTTTAGTTGGTATTCAAAAAATGGCGGCTGCAAATTCAAATACAGCTACTAGACACATACTACAAGCTGGGTTATTTCTAACAGCAGAAACGGCTGAGTGCTTGTCGTTGAGAATTTCCGATATTATAGAGTATTCACCAACAAAAGATGCTTTTATACATCAGATAGGAGTTCACAACGTTGCTGCGTTAGAGGAGATATCAGAGTTACATCTTTATGACTTTGGTATATTTATCGACTTAATGCCAGATGATGAAGAAAAAGCTATTCTTGAAAACAACATTCAAATGGCAATACAACAACAAAGTATAGACTTAGAGGATGCTATTGATCTTAGAGACATAAAGAACGTAAAGCTTGCAAACCAACTTCTAAAAATACGTAGAAAAAAGAAGATGGACAAAGACCAAGCTCTTCAAGAAAAGAATATGCAGATGCAAAGTCAAATGAACCAACAAGCAGCTCAAGCCGCGGCTCAAAGCGAGGTGCAAAAGAATCAAGCACTAACAGCTAGTCAAGGACAATTAGAACAGTTGAAAGCACAATTAGCTTCTCAGAAAATGGAGCAAGAGGTTGAGCACAAAAAACAGTTAATGCAGTTGGAGTTCCAAATGAACATGCAGTTGAAAGGAATGGAGGTTGAGGGCAAGAAAACAGGCGAGAAAGAAAAAGAAGATCGTAAAGACGAAAGAACAAAAATTCAAGCGACTCAACAAAGTGAGTTGATTGACCAAAGAAATAGTGGTAAACCACCTAAAAACTTTGAGTCCGCAGGTAATGATATATTAGGCGGAGGATTTGACTTAGGCGTGTTTGACCCTAGATAAGTTATTAACTATTATTATATTATATTATGGCAGAAAAAGAAGAAGAAGTAGTGGAGAAAACTACAAACGAACCTAAGGGTGACGTTACAAAAGTAAAAGCAAGTATGAAAAAACCAGGGGAAGTTATCGAACAGACAATCACGAAAGTCGACTTGAGCAACCCACCAAAACCAAAGGAAGATGAAGTTGAAGAAAATAACGCTGACGACAGCGGAGTGGTTGCAAGCGTTGAAAATGCCGACGCCCCACAAGAACAAGAAGAAGTACAACCGGAAGCTGAAACACAAGAAGCTACAACGTTAGAAGAGGTAACCGAAGAGGTTGAAAAGGTTGAAGAGCAAGTTGAAGAAGCTGTAGCGCAAGCTGAGGCTACTGGAAAAGCTTTACCAGAGAACATACAGAAGCTAGTTGATTTTATGGAGGAGACTGGTGGTGACGTTAGCGACTACGTAAAGCTTAATCAAGATTATAGTAAGCTAGACGATTCAGACTTGTTGCACGAGTTCTACAAACAAACAAAACCGCATTTAAACCAAGAAGAAATTAACTTCCTAATGGAAGATACATTCTCATTCGACGAAGACGTAGATGACGAAAGAGATATACGTAGAAAGAAATTAGCGCTTAAAGAGCAAGTTGCCAGCGCTAAAAGCCACCTAGACGGGCAAAAGTCTAAATACTATGAAGAAATTAAAGCTGGATCAAAACTCACAACTGAGCAACAAAAAGCAATTAACTTCTTTGATAGATACAACAAGGAGTCAGAAGAGATTTCAAAAAGCAGTGAAAAAAATCGTAATAACTTCACAATGAAAACGAACAATGTTTTCAACGACAAATTCAAAGGTTTTGAATATAACGTCGGTGATAAAAATTATAGATTTAATATTAAGGATACAGATAAAGTTAAATCTGAACAAAGTGATATAAATCAATTCATGACAAAGTTTGTTAATGAAGATTCCACTTTAAAAGATGCAAACGGATATCACAAGGCTTTATTTACAGCCAGTAACCCTGATGCTATTGCAAAACACTTTTACGAACAAGGAAAAGCAGATGCTATGAAAGACAGCGTTTCTAAAGCCAAAAACGTTGATATGAACCCAAGACAAGCTCATGGGAAAATTGAAGCCGGTGGCATGACTGTAAAAGTATTAGGACAAGATTCTTCTGATTTTAAGTTTAAAATTAAAAACAATAAATTTAAAAATTAAAAAACAAAATTATGGCAGTTACATTTAATGGTACTCCAACACCTGCTCCAAGTCAGCAGGCGTTGAATACAAATTATCTAGATTTTACGGGCACTGCGGACACAACGTGGGCTCAACAATATTTACCAGATCTTATGGAGAAAGAAGCTGAAGTTTTCGGACCGAGAACTATATCAGGATTTCTTTCACAAGTAGGAGCTGAAGAGGCAATGTCGGCTGATCAAGTCGTATGGTCTGAACAAGGAAGATTACATCTTTCATACACAGGGCAGGTAACAAGCGCTACGGGTGGTTCTGTACCTTCAGGAGTTTCTGAAATTACTTTACAAAAAGAAATTGATGGCTTAGCTGTTTCTGGAGCTGGACACGCGGTTAGAGTGCATGATACAGTTATTGTATCTAACTCAAACGGTGTTTTCAAGTGTTTAGTTACTGAAGTGGCTGATGCTGTGATTAACGTGGCTTGTTATACTGCTACAGCTTTAGCTGCAACAAGTGCTACTAACGACACGACTATATTAGTTTATGGTTCTGAATATGCAAAAGGTAAATCTTACACTAACGAAGCTGGCGATGCTGCTTCTGATTCTCATAAGGCTAACGAGCCATCAATGAAGACTTACACTAACAAACCAATTATCTTAAAAGATTACTACGAGGTATCAGGTTCTGATACAGCTAGAATTGGTTGGGTTGAAGTTACTGGAGAGATGGGTCAAAGCGGTTACTTGTGGTATTTAAAAGCTGAAGCTGATACAAGAGCTCGTTTTAACGACTACTTAGAAATGGCAATGTTAGAGGGTGAGATTTCTGCTGCTGATGGTTCTGCAACTCATACAGATTTATTTTTCGGTATGTATGGTGCAGATGGTAACCAAACAGGTACTCAAGGTTTATTCGCTGCTATTGAAGCAAGAGGTAATGAAACTTCAGGTATCACTGGTGTTAACGCTGCAACTGATTTAGCTGAGTTTGATGCTATTTTAGCAGAATTTGACTCTCAAGGTGCTATTGAAGAGAACATGATGTTTGTAAACAGAGCTACTTCGTTAGCAATGGATGACATGTTAGCTTCTATGAATTCTTACGGAGCTGGTGGTACTTCTTACGGAGTATTTGACAATTCTGAAGATATGGCTTTAAACCTAGGTTTCTCTGGTTTCAGAAGAGGTTCTTATGACTTCTACAAGTCTGACTTTAGATACTTGAATGACAAAGCAACAAGAGGTGGTATTAACGCTGCAGCTGGATCTAACGCTATCAGAGGGGTAATTATCCCAGCTGGAACTTCTACTGTTTATGACCAACAATTAGGAAAGAATCTTAAGAGACCTTTCTTACACGTTCGTTACAGAGCTTCACAAACTGATAACAGAAGAATGAAAACATGGACTACTGGTTCTGTTGGAGCTGCTACATCTGCTTTAGATGCAATGCAAATCCACATGTTATCAGAAAGATGTTTGATTACACAGGGTGCTAACAATTTCATGTTAATGAAATAAGCATTATTTATATTAAAGACCGGGGCTTCGGCCTCGGCCTTTTATTTTTATTAATTTATATTATATTATATTATGGCAAAAAAACAAAAAACAAAAAAGGTTGTAGAACCTTTAATAGAAAAAGACTTCGAAGAAGTTGAAACAATGGAAGAAACAGTTACAGAATTTTTTGAAGAACCTGTAGTTGAAGAACCAAAAGCAAGAAAAAGACTAAAACCCACTAACGAGTGGGAAATAAAAGATAGGATTTACTATTTAAAAAGTGGTAGAAAACCTTTGTCTAAATCAATTAAAGCTGCTGGCATTTACTTTTTTGACGAAGAAAAAGGCTATGAAAGAGAGCTTAAGTACTGTCAAAACCAAAAAACATCTTTTGTTGATGAAATGGTGGGTGATCAAAGACTAGAGCATATTATATTTAGATCTGGATCTCTATTTGTGCCTAGAGAGCAGACTGTTTTGCAAAAGTTATTATCTTTATATCATCCAGATAGAAACAAGACATATGAAGAACATAAACCAGCAGCGCAAGCAGCTGATGAAATAGAAGTCTTAGACATGCAGGTTGACGCGTTAATTGCGGCTAGAAATATTGACATAGATATGGCTGAAGCTATTATGCGTGTAGAAAAAGGTTCTGAGGTATCTAACTTGAGTTCTAAGGAACTTAAAAGAGATTTGTTAGTATTTGCAAAGAATAATCCTAAACTCTTCTTAGAGTTAGCGGATGACGAGAATGTAATGCTAAGAAACTTTGGTATTAAAGCTGTTGAAGCTGGTATACTAAGATTGTCTACTGATCAAAGAAACTTTATGTGGGGGGCAAATGGAAGGAAACTAATGGTTATACCATTTGACGAGCATCCTTACACTGCTTTAGCACACTGGTTTAAAACAGACGAAGGAATGGAGATCTACTCCAATATTGAAAAAAGATTAAATTAATCTAACTGTAGATGCAGTCGCTCTACGGGGCGATTGCAAACTACAAATTATATTATATGGAAAAAAATAAATCAAAAGGATTCGGCGACACTGTCGCTAAAATAACAAAAGCAACTGGAATTAAAAAAGTAGTAGACAAGGTTAGCAAGGTTGTAGGCAAAGACTGTGGTTGTGCTAAGCGTCAAGATACTTTAAACAGGTTGTTTCCTTATAATAACTAAAAAGAAATTATGATACTTATAGATACTGTATATCAAAAAGTTTTAACGTTTGCAAGCAAAGAGCAAAGGGGTTATATAACGCCGCAGCAATTTAATCTATTTGCTGACATGGCTCAAAAGGAAATATTTGAACAGTATTTTTACGATCTAAATCAATTAGCTAGAGTGCCAGGTAGATCTGAAGAGTACAGTGATATCGTTCACAACGTAAACGAAAAAATAGCTATATTTGAATCTGAAGCGACTGGATCGCCTTTATCACTAGCTGACGATCTGTACAGATTAGGTACTGTAAAGAGCAATGGTAGCGAGGTTGAGGAAGTGCAGCAAAACGAACTACTGTATATGAATAATTCTAAGTTAACAGTGCCAAAGCAAGATAGAAAGGTATACGTTAGAACTGGAGATAAATCTATAGATATAACACCATCTACAGCTAGTGTTACCTACACATATGTACGCGTACCGTCAAAACCAAGTTGGGGATACGTTGTTGTTAACGAAAGAGCCATGTACGACTCTTCTACAACAGATAATTTCGATCTCCACCAAGCCGAAGAATCAGAGCTTGTATATAGAATACTAGCGTTTGCTGGGATATCCATGAGAAAACCAGATTTAACTCAAGCGGCGGTTGGTATGGAGACAGCTAAAGTTCAACAAGAAAAACAATAAATAAATGGGATTACTAGATAGCACTACACAGCAAGATTATTACCAAGGAAACGATCACGGAAACTATCAATTTACCTCTCTAAACGATGTAATAAATCAATTTATTATCGCCTATGTCGGTGAGGATAAAATAATATCTAAAGTTAAAAGAGTAGATGTTGCATTCCACGCACAAAGAGCATTACAAGAGTTATCATTCGATACTTTTAAATCCACAAAAGCACAAGAGATAACGCTTCCGCCTTCACTACAAATGATACTTCCGCAAGATTACGTTAACTACACTAAAATTAGCTGGGTGGATTCCGCTGGAATAAAACACTTATTATATCCTGCGAGTAAAACTTCAAATCCTTCTTCCGTGGTGCAAGACACTGTTGCTCAGGGTAGTCTAGGTATTTACTCTCCTCTTGTTAGTGGTTTTAATGATTCACTTGTTTTGGATGACACAGATATTACAACTGACTTATATATTACCATTGACTCGACTAACAATCAAGCGGTTTTTACAGCGGCGCCTCAATGGCATAAATTGAATTGGAACAATGTAACTCCCGCGCCTGAGGTTGGTAAAACTTATACTTTGACCTATACTATAAGTGATGTGCCTTACACAGATCCAGCTCTAACAACTACTGTACCAGCAATAAGACCTGTTTTACACGACGGGTTTGGAAATCGTGTTCAATTTCAAAATCAATCCCAAAACGGAACGTACACTGAGACGCTTACTATGCTTGAGACATCTTCAACTGTGTATGCTAATAGGTTTTGGTTTCAAACTCAAACAACAACGGCTTTTACGGGTAATATATCAAACATAGTTCTAGTTGAATCAACAGATATACCGTTAAACTCAGAATCTACAACTTGGTCAAGTTACAAATCTGGAACACCATCAGAAAATCAAGATGATTATCAAGATGATACTTATTGGCCAATGGATGGATCAAGATATGGATTAGATCCACAACATGCTCAAGCTAACGGATCGTTTTATATAGACGATCTATCAGGAAAAATACATTTTTCATCTAATATTAGTGGAAAAACTGTGATCTTAGATTACATAAGTGATAGTCTTGGAACGGATGGAGAGATGCAGGTTCATAAATTTGCTGAAGAAGCCATGTACAAATGGATAGCCCATGCTATATTGTCTACTAGAGCTAACGTTCAAGAGTATATAATTAACAGGTTTAAGAAAGAAAGGTTTGCAGCTGTTAGAACTGCAAAATTAAGATTGTCTAATCTTAAGCTAGAAGAGCTTACTCAAATTTTAAGAGGTAAATCAAAACAAATAAAACACTAGTACATGCCAGAGATTAAAAATCAGTTTACCGGTGGCAAAATGAATAAAGATCTTGATGAAAGACTTATTCCCAAAGGTGAATATAGAGATGCAATGAACATACAGGTGTCAACTTCAGAGGGGTCGAGTGTTGGGACTGTTCAGAATATACTTGGTAATACGTTGGGTTGTACGGACTACGTTTTAGATCCAAGTAGTAATCCAATACCTAGTGGTTCTTTTACTGTTGGGTCTATTTCCGATGAAAAAGACGACTCTTTATATTGGTTGATATCTGGAGAGAGTTACTCAGCAGATAATATGGTGGGTAACAACGATTGGGATGGTGGTGTTGTGACCATGAAAGATCTTATATTAAAAAAAGGACCTAATAAATGTGAACCTGTTTTTGTTGATAAGTTTGCGTTTTCACAACCCTACGTTGGGTCCATAAACAGTGATACCCTAAGCGGTATAGACTTAAGTATAATAAATCAAATTCAACCTGGCTGGACAGTTACCGGTGTTGCCGACAATGGCGATGCATCTAACACGTCTACAATAGTTAGTTTAGGTGATATTCAGAGCAACTACATACCTGTTGAATTTGAATCCACGGTAGTAACAACACCAATCAACATCAATAGTTATGTTGGAAACAGCCCGCACGCCGTGGCTAGTGGGATTTTAATACCGATGTATACTGATAAGTCTGGCTCCACGTACTTCCAAGACAACTCCAACGTAGTATATATGATTGGATTTAATGGGACCCCATCTACATTAGTTGGTGATACTATAGATATCCTTCCTTACCACACTACTCCTCAAACTTTCACAATATCAAATGCAATAACCGTTGTGATGACGTTTCCAGGTGGATATGTACTCAATGTTATCAAAGTAACATTAGATAGTAATCTAACAAGCTTCACGGGTCCACCTATAGACCAACCATCTCCAGCTGGAGCGGGTGCATCGGTACCACACTCAGCGACTGCTAATGGTAGTGTTATAGACGCTATTATTACAAGCCAAGACATATTAAACCTTAATATAGCTACTGGAGAGCTCACTATTGACATTAACTATTTTAATGTTAGTGCTATAGCTGTGGATGATACGGTTTACAAAGACAACACTGCTTATTGCGTTGAAAGTAAGGATACAATAAACAATTCCATAACTCTAAAAGATTGTAATACCGGCGCTATTCATGATGGCTGGCAGGTTGGTGGTTCCATTTATGACGTTCTGCAACCTATTGGTGGGGCGATTATAATACAGAGCCAAATTCAAGTGCAACTTGACACAAATATAGACCTTTCAAACGCAACATACACATCGCTTTTATATAGAGGCCCTAGAACTTTAAACTTCGACCACAACAATTACATCACTGGAATAAACATCATCGACGACATGTTGTTTTGGACAGATGGCAAGACGGAACCTAAAAAAATAAACATACCAAGAAGTATACAGGGTAGTAAAATACCTGGTACAACACCAGGCTTTGAACACACTAGATTAATAAACGAGCCTCAAGGTATTTCTATATGGGATAACGTACCGGTTAGAGAAGAACATATTACTGTTATTAGAAAAGCACCGTTGTCAGCTCCTTCCATAAATTTTGAAACAACAGCTAGAGAGAGTGTTGTTGGTGGTTTTAACGTTGTATTTACTGAAAACTTTGCTAACTCTATTGTAGGTGAGACTATCAATATAACTGCATCTAATAACACCTACGGGTTCTTACCTGGTGATATTATACGCTTGTCCGAGGAACTTGTTTATTTTCCAAGTTTTGACTTGAGAGCTCAGGTTATAGAAATAGACAACTATACGTATACGGTTAAAGTATTGTCTATATCACCTAACGCTGATGTCGTTAATGTTAACAGTTGGTACGCGGAGCTAGAACCTATTGGTAGTTTTTTATTCGAAAGAAAACTGCCTAGATTTGCCTATAGATATAAGTATTTAGACAATGAATATTCTTCTTTTAGCCCTTTTACAAACGTAGCTTTTTATCCAGGAGACTTTAATTACGAGCCAGTAAAAGCCTACAACAAGGGTATGGCGAATACTATTGAATCTTTAGCAATTACGGGTTTTATTACTCCTGATATCCCAAAAGACGTTGCGAGCATAGACCTTCTTTACAAAAATGAAACTTCACCTATAATATACTTGGTGGACACGGTGTCTAATAAAGACGAGCTTATTAATGGGAAAAACAGTTGGAATTCCACAGGTAATCACAACTTAGCAAATAGTAATAGTGGTTATTATAATATAACAAACGAAAACATAGCACAAGCACTGCCTAGCAACCAGTCTCTAAGATCTTGGGATAATGTACCTAAAAAAGCTTTAGCACAAGAGGTTAGTGGTAATAGAGTTATATACGGAAACTACGTTCAAGGTTACGATATAAAAAATGATAATGGTAAAAATATCACTCCTGATATTAACTTATCAGTAAGAAGTAACACAATCGATACGAGCGATAACAGCGCTAAGAAATCAATAAAGTCTTTGAGAAACTACGAGGTAGGGGTTGTTTGGGGGGACAAATATGGTAGGGAAACACCTGTTGTAGCGTCAAAATCAGGGTCTATTTTAGTTCCAAAAAACAAATCTAAAACTAGTAACCATTTAAATGTGTCGTTAAACTCTTCGCCTAGATGGTCTGATTACTATAGATTTTACGTAAAAGAAACTTCTAACGAATATTACAATTTAGCTGTAGACAGGGTATATGACGCTAGCGATGGTGGTATATGGGTTTCTTTCCCATCAGTTGATAGAAATAAAATAGACGAAGATACATATATTATTTTAAAGAAAGGTGTAGATTCTGAGGGACTAGTTGATCAAGAGGCTAGGTATAAGGTTGTTGCTATAGAGAATGAGGCTCCAGAGTACATTAAAACTTCTTATGATTTAATTGTTAGGAGTAATCAAGATGACACACACTCAACACACTCTTGTAATTTTTGGGGAGGCTCAAACTACCCTGATCAAATGGACAGTGAACCCCCGGTTTTGGGTGCTGGATGTACTGCTTACCCGGGAAACAGTAATTACGCAAACGAGAGTTTAAACCCACCTATCGTTGGTAGAAAAAGCTTTAGTATAAGTAATGGTAGGTGGGGTGGTGAATACAGCACCACTAACAAGTATATGGGTTTACCAAGCTTAATTACTCTTTTTAACGAGGTTACCAGTAATTCAGAGACTGTTAATAATGAAATGTATGTTAGCTTCACCAAAGAAACAGAAAGCGGTGGTGTTACAAATATTCAATCAGGGGATAAATACCGCGTTATTGACGTGGTTCATGAGGGGATTGTTGGAACCAGCCCATACATTATACATCTGGAAACGCCAATAGGTGTAAATGATGATTTTGTTGCTCAAGACTCTGGTCACTCTACTAACGGGGTCTCTTTGCAGGCTGACGGGATACATGTTATATTTTGGCAGAAATCTGTCACTAATAAACCTGAGTTTGACGGTAGGTTTTTTGTTAAAATACTAAGTGACCAGGCTACGGAAAAACACCTATCAAGAGCTAAATCTATATTTAATTCGTGGAGAACAACTGATCTCGACATATACAGACTGGAAGATGATAACCTTGCAAGCAACAGTGATAACGACTATAATTGGAGCTCTGCTGCAGTTCCAACAACTCCAGCTGTTACGTTCGATCCTGACGATAGTGACTATGGCTCGTTAAATCAAGCATGGGAATGGGAAGCTGCTTTGAAGTTTGGTGGGCCTACGTTGAAAGCCGCGTGGTTTATTGACAACGCTCCTTTTGCCGGTAGGTTTAGTAATAGCGGAGGCACTTATCAAACTGAGTTTAACAATGGAACTACAGATTATGATTCTTGTGATTTAGCTAGTACGTTGCCAGATTTTACTTATACCAATGACCAGGGGACGATTTATACCGTAGCCCAATTACAAAGCTACTTTTCCACATTTAACGTTGATGGAACTGCCCCGACTAATAGTTTAAATATTGGTACTGGAATAAGTTTAGGTAGGTTGGGTATGAAAGGTTTTCACACTAAAAATGGTAGCAACTATATAGACTTGTCTTACTCAATATTAAGCCCTAACGCACCGTTGGAAGATGGTGGGACAACTTGGGATGTTGGTAATCCTAATACAAATACTTCAACGGACGATCAAGAGCATATCGTTAGCAAGTTAACAGAGGGTACTAGATTTAAACTTAAGAACGGGAACGTTATATACAAAATACTAGGTGTAGAAAAATTTAGATTACTAAACTACATGGGGGTGCCATCTATACTTATGGGCCCAAACGCGCAGGGTGGTACAAATATAATGGAAGTGCCATTTACAGAAACTGGTTATAATGGTGCTGGTGAAGAAATAGGTAGTAATAGTGGTTACTTTAGCAATGTTGAAAATCTAGCACAGATAGAGGAAATTAAAAAACCGCAAAACAAAAGAGCTACGTATAGAATTAGATATGAGATAGACATGTTATCTTCTCCAGTTGGCGTGTCATCTACCGTTACTCTAGCAGATGAAGAAGACGCTGCCGGCAACGATGCTATCCTTGCTTCAACTGGCACTGTATTTAACACTATTCAATTTTTAGAAGAGGTTGAGTACGAAGGCGAAAACAAAATCAGTTCAAATCCAGCAATATTTGAAACAGAACCAAAAGAAGACGTTGGTTTAGACTTGTATTACGAGGCTAGTTCTAGCCTACCTGTTTTTCCGCTAACAAATAAAAATAAATTTTTATTCATACCAATAGGAACAACTATAGTACCCCCAACGGTTGGAGATTTTCCAGACGGTATATTTATAACTGGGTGGAGTGACATTACACCTACCTCAGATCTTTATGTCAACTTGTCAACACCAATAACTCAAGTGCAGTACGCTATGCTAGCATTAAACAATGGGCGTGTTGAGTTTTTAAGGGACGATGGTACGTATGTAACCGCTACAATAGCTGATGATGGTGATGTTACTTTTTACGGTATAGCACCAAATGGAACAACCAGCCAATTACAAATCACACCTAGTAATGAATTTGGATTAAGCTGGCACAATTGCTGGTCATTTAATAATGGTGTTGAATCCAATAGGATAGGTGATACTTATAACAAACCATACTTAAGTAATGGAGTAACTCTATCTACCACGGCAAAAGATAGCCCTGGGCAAGAAATAAGAAATTATGGTTTAATATACTCCGGCATATACAACTCAAACAGTGGAGTAAACAGTTTAAATCAATTTATTGCTGCTGAAAAAATAACTAAAGATATAAACCCAACTTACGGTAGTATTCAAAAGTTATACGCTGGTTGGGGGCAAGGTGGTGATTTAGTCGCACTATGCGAAGATAGAGTTTTAAAAATACTAGCCAATAAAGATGCTTTATACAATGCTGATGGCAATTCAAATGTAACTTCAACTAACAACGTTTTAGGTCAAACTATCCCTTATTCTGGTGAGTATGGTATATCTAAAAATCCAGAATCGTTTGCATCGGAAGCTTATAGAGCTTACTTTACGGATAAAGTTAGAGGCACTGTTATGAGGCTGTCTATGGATGGGTTAACACCTATATCTGCTCACGGAATGAAAGACTGGTTTAGAGATAACTTAAAGTTGTCAAGCAAACTAGTTGGTAGTTATGATAGTAGAAAATCTGAATACAATTTAACGTTAAAAGGAGATACTATTGATGCAAAAATACCATTTCCAACAACAGTTTCTTTTAAAGAGGATGTAAAAGGTTGGGTTAGTTTTAAATCTTTTGTACCTGAAAATGCTATTAGTTGTGCCAACGAATATTACACGTTTAAAGATGGTAACATATGGAAACATCACGACGAAGCCGTAGATCGAAATACATTTTATACGAACTTTAAGGAATCAAGTATTAATGTTATTTTAAACGAATCACCTGGAACTATAAAAACTTTCCATACTCTAAATTACGAAGGAACACAATCTAAAGTAAATACTTTTACAGATTATAACACGTACACTCCTGGTACTAATGCTAATCCCACTAATATATATAATAATGAATATTACAATTTAGGACCTGATAAACCTGGTTGGAAAGTTCTGCATATTCAAACAGATCAAGAAGAAGGTTCATTAAATGAATTTATTGAAAAAGAAGGAAAGTGGTTCAACTATATAAGAGGTAAGGCTGGTAGTGTAACAGATGGAGCTAATATTACTAGTGGTTTTAATAATGCTGATTTTTCTTTTCAAGGAATAGGAACGTTATCAGAAAATGCAACTTCAGTTAATACCGTTGGATGTATGAATGATTCTACATTTGTTGATGGTGGTGTTACTTATAACACATACTCAAATTACGATTCAAACGCCGCTATTCCTGGTAGTTGTACGGCTACAGTTTTAGGGTGTACGGACCCGACGGCGGTACCAACAAGTGGAGATGGTTATAACCCATTGGCTAACACGGATGATGGCTCATGTGTATATTATGGTTGTACAGATGCTAACGCAACAAATTACGATTCTAACGCAACGACTGGTTCTGCAAATTTCCCGTGTACTTACGATGTATATGGGTGTACGGATAGCTCTACTGATGCTAATGGTGTTTATAATATGCTTAATTTTGATATTTCAGCTACCCAAGCATGTGATGGTATTAATGGGAATTTCCCTAACTTTTCCGTCCCAGTTGTTTGTGTTGGTGGTCAAGCAGGTAGTAATTGCTGTTGTGTAACAGCTGTTTATGGTTGCATGGATCCTTTGGCTGATAATTATAACTGCAATGGAAGTTGTGTTGCAAATGTTCAACAAGTATCATCTATTGACTTAAACAACCCTTGTTTTTACACTATTCCAGGTTGTACGGATGCTACGTCTTGCGAGTATAACGCGCTAGCTAATCAAGATGATGGTTCTTGTAATTGGTGTAATATTTCCACGGCAAATAATTATGATGGACTAGGCCCAGGTGGTGATCCATACTCATGTGATAGTGGGTGTTTGTATTGCAAGCAGGTGAGTAATTTACAACAAATTTTTGGAGGTCCTAGTTATGATACAATTGATATATCCTGGGATGAAACGTGGAATGTTGCTGATGCAGCAGCGGTTGATCATTACGATATTAGACATAGTGTTGACGCGGGTGCTACTTGGATTACGATTACCAATGTACAACCACTTGTTATAGCTGGTACTGTATATCACGCGATAACTGGTTTGTCTTCATCAACTACTTATCTTATCGAAGTACAAGCTATTTGTTCCGCTGGTACCTCACCGTTAAACCCAACCTGGAATACATCTTCTATTTGGAGCGCACAAATTTCGGTTTCAACACAATCTGCTCCTGTTTATGGTTGTACTGACCCTAACGCATGTAATCCCACTCCAGGTGCCACTGTAGATGATGGTTCTTGTGAATATATTACTTGTGCTGGTTGTACAGATCCATTGGCGTGTAACCAAACCACGGGCGCTACAATGGATGATGGTTCTTGTTTATACCCAGCCGCTAACGCGGATTGCTCGGGTGCTTGTTTAACTGGTTTTATTCTCGTTAATGGATCATGCGTCGCGGAAGTACTTGGTTGTATGGATGATTCATTAAATAATAGTGGGAGTCATGCCGCTACAAATTATAATTCAAGTGCAAATGTTGATGATGGATCTTGTACTTATATTATGCCAACATTATATAATGCCGTACCACTAGGAATGCAAGCTCCACTTTTAGCTACGAATGGTTGGACTACTACTACTTTGTGGGGTGGGAATACTAGAGTGGTTTTTGCTGTTTGGGATGTTAGCTCATCACCAGCTATAGATAAAAACAACCTTCAATTTGCGTACGAAAACTCTGCGGGTAGTAACGCTGGTGATATAACTAATTTTACAAGTCAAATAAGTTGGTGGTACAGTGTTAATGACGGTGCTAGTTGGAGTAGTGGAAACGGCTTTACTAACGGTGATAACATACAGTTAATACGATTCCGATTCAGTTCCCATTCCGGAGTAGTTGAGTTTTTACCATCAGCAACTAAAGCGGCATTATACCCGCCAACCGCTAGTAATGGCGCGCAACAACAAGCGGCAAAAATTGGGTTTACAAACACCAATATACCTACGCACACAACAAACGTGGAAACATATAACGTTATGTTAGGTTGTAATGATTCTAACGCGTGGGCTGGTTATAATGATGAAATTCCTTTCTTTGATAATACCCTTTGTGAATTAGTTGGTGTGATTGACAACACTGTTGTGAGCCCCGCAGTTAGTACCGCGGCGTATGGTGCTTGGTATGTCACGCAAAGTATGCAATGGGATTATACAGCTAACACCCCTGGAGATGCTACTCCTGATAATTTCGAGATTGAAGCGGTATTTACTCAGGGTGACGGTCAAGGACCTAATGCAGCGGACGCACTAGCTGCCTACTCAACTAATACTAGTACCCACCCACCGTACACCGGTTCTAACCCAGAGGGTTCAATTCAGGACCCAACCCTAGTTTCTCAAACAGACCCTACTGGTAGATGGATGCGATTTAGAGTTAGAGCTGTTAAAACAGTGAATACTACACTGCAAACTGGTCCTTGGGTTGAAACTTGGTCTCAAGTATAATAATATAAAACATAACTTATGCCATTAGCAACTTTAACATTTAGCGAACCTCTAAACTCTAGTCTTCAACTAGGAGATATAGTTTACTATTCTAGTACAAACTCAGCTCCAAATAGCAACATACCTAAAGCAACAACTGCTAGTATGGTAAAATTTGGCGTCGTGAATAATATAATAGTAGACCCTCCAAGCGTGAAGGTTATTTATGATGCCGCGATACCACTCCCATCTTTTTCTCCATCAAACCCTGATTATATAATGTTTGAAAAAGACAAACAAGTTAATTCATCTAGTTTAATAGGTTATTACGCGGATGTTAAGTTGGTTAATGATTCTAAAGAAGATGTTATGTTATTCTCGTTAGGATCAGAAGTTTCAGAAAGTAGTAAATAAATAAATAGATATGATTATAACAAAGTTTGAGTTGGATTTATCAAGTTTACCAGCTAGTGGAGAGACAAGAAACGTCACTATAGTTGGGGGTGTTGGCGCTGAGTTTATTTTAGAGATTAGCAACGAAGATAATCATTACTACAATTTCGTAACACAAAGCTTTCAATCTAAAAGAGCTAGGTTAGAAAGCTTTATTTCTACCGGTGTTTACAAAGATGTAGTAAAGTTTCCAGCTGTTGGAGATAATGACGAGTATAACATAAGTTTATATGCTAAACCAGGTACTACGCATATTGATTATACTGAGGTTAGATTTTTAGATGGCACTTTAGATATAAACTCTTCAACTGGCTCCAATTCTTTAATGCTGTATAAAGTTATATACCAATATACAGCGTTAACACTAGGGTTGAGTGGATATTCTGTTGGGGGTACTGTAAGTGGCACCACTACTACCGACAATATTGCTATTGACAGTGGTGGAAGCAAAACAAAAACTCCTTTTTCTTTTACATTTACAGCCTCTGCAACAGCTGCTTATAGAATTTTAAAGCAACCAGTGGCTAATGACGTGTTATCATTTTTAGAGCCAACGGTTGGTAGCGCCCCAGAAACCTTACCTGGAGAAAATATATACCCAACCAAAACGGCAACGGGTAACACTAATGCTGTTATGTCTAGTACTGTTACGATCACGATGGCGGACACAATAGAGGAGTTAGGACTTAAAATTGGTGACAAGGTCATACAGGCAATAGGCCCGTTTTTTGCTAACATAGTTACTGTTGTTGCTATTAGTGGTGGTGGTCTTTCAGTAAACCAATTCACAGCCTCTGAAGCTATATCAGTTGGGAGTGGTGTTAGGTTAGACTTTTACAACCAGATGAACTACCGATGGCCATTGGATAGCATAAAGTCAATATCACCTGGTATGATAGTGGTACCAGACATCAACGTTGCGGCTGACACTGTAGTTAGCGACTATAAAGATACTATAACTATATTTGCCGATACGAACGAGCAAGAAATAATAACAAAAAATCAAGCACCAGCTTTAGACACTAAGAACCAAAAACCAACTATAGTTAATGGAGAGGTTACGGTTCAACTTGGTAGCGTTGTGTTTAACAAACAACAAGTTCTAGCTTTAGCTGGGGACTCTTTGAAGATTGGTGGTTATGGTGAGGAACAAGTACTAAACGTTTACGGGTATGAGGTTATATTATCCGACTTAGCGATGACATTATCCGTACCAACCACAACAACTACAGAAGCTTCTGCTGGTGGTAGTTCTGCTGATATAACCGTTGCGTCCGCGGAGGGTATCATTAGCAATGTATCTAGGGTTAGTGGTATAGGTATTAACTCCGCATTGCAAAACCCACTTATAACTAGTGTTGATTTTGTTGGTAAAGACTTAACGATGGACGCTGCTCAAACTTTAGAAAATGGTATTACGTTGACTGTAGAAAATACAAGTAGGGTAGCCACTATAACAGGTAACATCGAAATTATAAAAGCTGGTAATGCTAGTGCTATATTAAGATTCGACGTGAACAATCTGCTTTCTACCTCAGCTCCATCGTAAAAAAAAGATAAAAACTGTGACTATTAAGGTATAAATTTAATTAAATCACATGGAAGATATTACAGTAAGACCCATAGAAGAGGAGGATTATGTTCTTATAAATAGTTGGTGGGAAATGATTGGTAAAGCACCACCGCCAAGAAAGCTATTACCAGAATTCGGATTACATGGGCTTATGGCCTGTAAAGATGGTAGACCCATAGTTTGTACTTATTTGTATTTGACAAACTCAGCTTTTGGTTATTGTGATTATATGATTAGTGACACTAGTTACAAAGGAAGAGATAGGTTTGAGATAGTGTTAGAGTTAATGGATCAATCTATTGGAACCGCTTACAAGCTAGGTTGTGAAGATTTTTGGTTTGTAACAAAAAGTAAAGGCATGCTAAAGAGGTGTAAAGCTCTTGGCGTTAAAGTATCAGAAGATCCATATTATTTAATATGCTCTTCAAATTCAAAAAAAGAAATATAAAAATATGAGTAATAAAAATAAAAATTTAGAACCAAGTCCATTCCATAAGAAAGGCAAAAATGAAGGTGATCGTAAGAGAAATATGTGGGGTAGGGTAATGGGCAACGACTACTCTAAATGGGGCAGCGACGAATGGGGGATTGAAAGTGGTAAAGCAAAAGTAGAAAAAGCCTTTGGGGAGTTTGGAGCTATAGATACATCGAAAAACTTATTTGCGGGCGCTAGAAACCAAATGAGTTTAACGAATACTATGGAAGACTTAACGGTTAACCAACAGCAATTTCAATTGCAAAAAGAAATGTCACAACAAGGAGCGGCTAATGCAATGAATACTTTTAGAGGTGCTGCAGGTGGTAGTGGAGCAGCTGGATTGGCCCAAGCGATGGCAAATCAACAGTCTCAAACTGCACAGCAAATATCTGCGTCCGTAGGACAACAAGAAGCCGCAAACCAAATGGCAGCAGCACAACAAGAATCTAAAAATCAAATAGCTATGGGGCAAGGTGAAATGGAAGCTCAGAAATTTAGATTACAAGGAGCTGCTGATGCTAGAGATTTAACTCTACAACAAAAACAAGGTCAACTATCATTTTTAGCAGGACAACAACAAGCTTACGAGTCCAACAAAGACGCGGATACGGCGGGTAAATCTGACCGTAGATTAAAGAAAAATATTACAAAAATAGGTGAATCAAATAGAGGATTTAATATATACTCTTTCGAGTATAAAGATTCACTAGATGGCGAGGGATTGTTTCAGGGTGTTATGTCTGATGAGATACCACAAGAAGCTGTTACAAGTGTTGATGGTTATGATAGAGTCAACTACAACATGCTAGACGTAGAATTTAAACAAATATAAATATGGCAATAGACGCAAATGCAATGTACCGAGCTGGTTTTGGTAGTAAAAGCACTGGTAGAGATGTAGCTCGTGACGAGAGAAATGAAAGATTAAACGCTATAACAAAAACAGCTTTTAACATTCTAGGCCAAGCGGCTATTGGGCAAATTAAACAGAACTATCGAGGGCTACAAGAATATAGAAACGCTTCAGATAGTCAAACGGCTCTTTTAAACCTACAGGTTGACAAGATGCCAGCCTCAAGTGGTAACTATGCCGTTAGTGAAAACGAGTCTTTAAAAGGGTCTATTCTTGAGTTAAAGTCTTTATACGATGCTGCTGCTCGTAAAGCTTCTTTTGGTATTGGTAAAGGAAGAAACAAGGGTAGGCAAGACATGACTAGATACATGAAGCAATTAAGCGACATGAACGCTGTTTTGGAAATATACAAAACTAGTAGGGAGAAATCAAAGGCTATGCTAGGTGTTTTATCTGGCGTTACTAACTCGGGTGAGGGTGTAAAAACTATAAGCTCTGGTAGCAACGCGTATGAAACAGATAACACTACACAACAAGCCACTGGTGCTTTAGGCGCACGTTTAAGATGGAATATAGAAACAGGTGAAATGGAAGTGCAGGTAGGTGGTGAGTGGCGTGAGGACGAGCAGGGTAGAAAAGTTTACATGGACAAAGCCGAAACTGGTACTTACGAAGAGTATGTTGCAGAGAATCAAGAGATGAATCTTAAGCTTAAGCAAAAACAACTCGCGTCTCAACCGGAAAAACCAGAACCGGTCATGGGGAGTAGAGCACAAGTAGATCTTGCTGGAAGTCCAATTGAAACACCTTATGAGGAAAGTGAAGCGGGTAAGTATGCAAAAGAAAGCTTAAGCCTAACCCCTAGCCCTCCTATGTCAAGAGAAGATTGGACTAAGCTTAATCAAGAAAACAGAGGCGCTGTCAGTACAATATTATATAAAAACATGAAATTTGCTGTTGAATCAGACGGTATGTTGGCTGACACTATGAGAGGTATTAAGTCAGATATTTTAAAAGCGTCTTATAGAGCAAACGCTGTGCCATGGGGGCGTGTGGCTGAGAAATATTACGGTGAGCTTCAAGCTAAGATAGGTGATTACAATGATGATCAGTTTAAGGACTATTACTTTGGTGGAGACACGTTTGATCACTCTTCAGGTAGAATGAGTGAGAGCGCACCTGCTTATCAAAGGCTTTTAGCGGAAGATGAAAGCGATGGAACTTATAAAGATGGGAAATTTGCAGAGGGACACGGACCTGGATCTGCGGATTGGGAGGGTAGACTATTAGCTTTAAAGGGTCAATCATTTGTTAAAGGTTCTTTTTATAGAAAAGAAGCTACTGATAAAATATTTAAAAACTTTGAAAAGCAGTATACAGACAACGTGGCTGCATATAAAGCTGATAATCCTACGGACCCAAACGACGGTAGGGATAAGCAATCAACAATAGTTGGTGGAAAAAGAGGTATTTACAACCCAGCTAACGGAGAGTACGAATATGTAGGTTACCAAAAAAATCAAATATTAGACGTAGATAAACAAGTGTCCCTTATGGTTCCTGGTGGAGTGTTTTACGATTACAACGGTAACAAGTATAGAATGTCAGAAAACGGTACGATCAGAGGTTTTCACGCTTCCGGAGATAAAAAACTAAAAAATAAAGTTATAAAAGTATGGGATTCAAAGCTAAATAAAGGTGAGGGAGGTTTTAGCAATGAAACTAGGTCTTGGACAAAAGAAGAGTTTTTAGACGACATGTATGGTATATCTAACAGTAATTTTGACCCAAACTCATATAAAAAATAAATTAAATGAACGAAGAATATTTAATAAACCTACATTCTAGTCTAGACGTTGAAGATGATTTTCCAACATGGATTAACGCGGTTAAAGACAACGATGATTATTTAACTAAACTACACTCTAGTTTAGACGTTGAAGACGACTTTGCCACATGGAAAAGTAGTGTAATGGGAAAGACAAAAGGCTCTGCGGGTGTGACTCCAAACGAAGAGCCAAAAGGTACGGGGTCGAGATTGGGGCGTGGTTCTTCGGGGCAACAAGAGATAGAGGCTAGAAAGCGACAAAATAAAACTGATGAGATTATCAAAAAGGGATTGACAGCTGCTTACTCTGATATCTTTGGGATACCTGAGTTTATGGTACCAGCTATTACTGGGGCTAGTTCTTTTATGACTCGTTTGGGAGCTAATGTTGGAAGTCTTGTTGAAAAAGGTTATGAGTCGGCTATAGGTATGACTAAAGAAGAAATGATTGCTGATGGGCAAAATCAATTTAGTAGAACTTACAACCAAATGTCAGATGTTTTAGATATGATGGGTGTTGAGAAGTATGATGAGTTAACTGGTGAAACTGAAGATTTATACGGCTTAGTTGAAGATGGTAGATATGGTGATGCTGGTGAACTACTTGCTTATCAAGCTTTTAGCTCAGCGCCAGCTCTAGCTATAACAGCAGCTGTCCCAGTGTTGGGTAGCATGGTTTTAGGAGCTGGTACTGCTGGGGAATCTTTTGAAGAAAGTTTGAAAAACAGACCAGATGAAACTTTAGAGAATATATGGTACAACTCGCTGTCAAAAGGAGCTGCTGAGTGGGGAACTGAGTGGGCTGGTGGTAAGCTTTTTAGGGTAATAAACAACTTAGATCCATCTAAAAAAGTATCTAAAACTGTAGCTGATTTATCGATGAGTTTTGGTAACAATATTTTAAAGAAAGCTGGTTTAGGTTTTTTATCAGAAGGTATTACAGAGGGTTCAACTGACTTTTTACAACAAAAAGCTGACCAACTAATATTTGGCGACATAAAAACAAATCAAGACTTTATAAGAGGTTTTATTAACACGTTTGCTGTAGGTGCCGTTATGGGTGGTGGTGTTTCTGGTGGTGGTAGAGCAATGCAAGGAAGTAATAAAAATAAATTATATCACCTTATATCTCCAAAACAATGGCAAATCGAGCAACAAAAAATTGCTAGGCAAATAGATAATAATGCCAAAGATTTAAAGATAGCAAAAGAAAACAACGATCAAGACCAAGTAGATGTTTTTCAAAACAATGAGAAAAAGCTAATAGAATTAGCTAATAAAAATAAAACAGATTTATATAGTAAGTTTGACGCCATGTCTAGAACTGAGCAGATAAAATACGCTGAGCAAATGGATATAGCTAATAAAGCTTTAAGTGTTGTAAATAACAAAAACTACTCAGAGCAAGCACAAGCTCAAGCTGAAAACGTTTCTAGAAAAGCGTTTCAAAACATGTTTGATTCTATTGGTAATGTGGATTTAGATGTTGATGTTGAACAGAGTATAGGTGAAGCATTAAAAGCTTCTGAAATACTAGATCCAATACTTAAAAAAGCCAAAGGCATAAATAGAGAAGATCTTACTATTAAAATACTAAACACTCAAGAAGAAGTCGATGCTGTAGCGGAAAAAGAAGGTGGTGGTATTAAGAAATCAGACGGAGCATTTATAGCTAAAGGTAAAGACGGTAAAGCTACTATATATATAAACAAAAATGTAGCTGCCGCAGCTGGTGCAACTAACGTTTTAGGTCATGAGCTCTTACACTACATGATTTCTAGAAAGTTTAAAACAGACAACAAATCTATGGCACCGTTGGTAGATGAGCTAAAAACTTACTTAAAAGACAACCACTCAGATGTTTTTGTAAGAGTTCAGCAAAGAATAGATAACTTTTATACTAATAAAGATGGTACAATAAAAGATGGTGCTTTAGAAGAATATTTAAACGTGTTTTCTGATTTAATTAGTAAGCAAAAAATTGATATAAAAGAAGTTAATTCAAAAGGATTAAAAAGCCAATTAACAGATGTTATGGCAGGATTTGGCTTTGGCGAAATAAAATTAGATTCAGCAAAAGATGTCATTAGCTTTTTAAGCACTTATAATAAAAACATAAATAGAAAAGGTTTACTAGGTAAACTTATGGGTACAAAAATACTAGATGTTGGTTTGACTAGTAAGAAGTTAGTTGAAGGAGAAGGCGTTGTAGATAAAGAGTCCGTAAGTAAAGACCAAACAAATTCTGTAAACGAATTAGCTGAAATGGGTTGGACTAATGAAACATGGAAAGAATCAGGCGCTGACTTTGCTATTAAAGAAATGCAAAGCAATAAAATGCTTGATGGATTGATAAGATCTAAATATAAAGCTGATATTGTTCCTGATAACTTTGTTAACTTAGTTTACTCTGAGTTAGTTAGTCACGTTAAGAATTTTAAACCCGAGCAAAATGATAATTTGTTTGGTTGGGTTAATTCTCAAATAGCTAATAAAGCTGGTAACGTTTACAATAGAGAGTTTAAGGTTGCTGATGAAATGAAAGGCGCTAAAGATATCGGTAAAACAACCAAAGAAGGTGAAGTAAAAGTTCAAGTTGCAGCAGAAAAATCTGCTGAGATGGAAGCTTTTGAAGAAGAGGATTTATCGATTCAAGGTCAAGCCAAAAAAGCAAAAGTTGACAAACAAAGATATTCTGAATATAGAAGAAAATTAGGGTTTGAAACTGGTAGTAAAATATATAATGAAGTACTAGACAACGTTAAGAAAAGTTTAATGATGGCTTATGGTACTACTCAAAATATTACAGACGTTCAGTTAAGATCAAAAGCTATTGCAACTAAACTAAAGAAAGAATATGCTAATCTTAATAGTCCTTTGTTTAAGCAAATCAAAAACTTCTTAACTTATGGCGTTGCTGATACTTACGTAAAAAGAGGAACAAAAGATACATATATATCTAATCTTAAGAAGTTCAGAGAAGACATCGTTAAAAATACGTCTACAGCGGATTTAGTTCAAATGGAAAGAAACACTCCTGAAGCCGATAGAATCTTTACAAATTTTGTTAAGACATTAACTTCTATAGAGCAAGTACAAGATGCCGTGAACAGAGAGCAATTACCTCCAGAGGCTTTAAACAAAATTACAAAAGACAAGAAAACAGGTAAAGGTGCTTTCTCACCTTCTCTATATAATAAAATAATGCCCACGGAAACTGAGTTGGTAAGTTGGGCTGATCAACCAGGTATTAATCCAGTTACTGGTGCTAGACAAGGTTTAAAAGGTACTAGAAAAGATGGTCTTGCAATGCGAATGGTTAATGGTTTAGTTACCGATGCAATTATGGAAGCTAGACAGTCTGAAGAAGTTCAAAGTAAGATTGCTGAAATGGACATCGACCCAGGAAGTGTTGCTGAACTAGGAGCTGCAATTGGTAGAGAGGTTAATGTTAAATTCTCTAAGAGTAACGCGATAGGAGACATCTCAGCAGCTATAGACGGCATGGGAGACGTTAACGTATATTCTCAAATTAAGTTCTCTAAATCTCACAGAGAAGCTTATGAGAAGCAACTGACTAAGAGACGACCTGATCTTACTGAAAAGCAAAGAAAAAACGCCGTTCAATCTGTATTTGACTTTGTAGATGGTAAAGAAATACCAAACAATAAAAAGTCTAAGTATGAGAAAATGGCTATGCACTATACAGCCAACGGCTTCTTAATACTACCTGAAGATGGTTACAAAGTTATAGAAGCTGAAAAGATAGCTACTCAGAAGAAGTTAGATCCATTCTCTTTTAAAAATCCTAATGTTCTAATAGAAACATTTGTTGGAGGGGTTAAAGGGACTAGAACCAATCCTGATAACGTTAAAACGTTTTCTAATAAAACTCAGTTTGCAGGTGGGGTTACAGTTTACAATGTTGAAGATTCTAAGCAAGGACAAGCTGATACTAGAAAAGTAATTGATACTCACTTTGGAAAGGAGTCAAACCCTTGGTGTTTAGCTGCTAGAACAAAATCCGGAACGGAGGGCGGTGATGTGATTACAGAAGTAGAATACAATGGTTTAGAAAACGTAATAAAAGACCAATATCTTAATGAACGTTATGAATACGGTGTGGCAGAGATTTTAGTAAAAAACACCAACAAACAAAAAGTTAAAAAACTAGTTGCTAAACTTTTAGCAGAATACAGTGTCAACGGAACTAATAAATACAAATACGAAGTAAGCACCGAGCCAGCAGCTATTTCTATTTTTGCAGATGGCAAAAAAGGCGATGTACAAGTTAGCATAACAAAGATAGATCAACCTGTTAACTTAGACAACGCTTGGTTTCAGTGGAAACACTACAATAAAGAAGGTAACGGCCATCAAATAGCGTTTCAAAATGGTAGGTTAGTTGCTTTTAGAGATGGTAAGAACGACCCTCAGTGGTGGGATAGAAATGACAAACCTACAAGCGGAGTTGTTGTAAGAGGTAAAAAAGTTGATGGATTCAAGGAAGTTATAGAAGTAGATAAAACTAAAGAAACTTTATTGTATTACGAAAAAGTAACTGGTGATAGGAAAAACGGTACAACAATTGAAAAAGATCTTGATGGATCACTTGTTTTACAAGAAACCAAAAAAGACGGTCAATTTTATGGTGAACGAATAAAAGTTACAGATAAAGGCGAATACAAAACAACGTTTACAGAAAATTACAGAAAAGGAGGAAAAAGATACAATTTTAAAGAAGAAAGAGTTTACACTGATAAAAAAACTAGCGTTGGAACTAGTGTGGGTAAAGGTGAGGTAATAAATCTTAATAACATAACTAAATACGAAAGATCTTTTGCTGAAAAAGACTTTGAGGTAAGCGCTGAAAGAATAATTATCGAAGGTACTGTTAATCAAAAATACTTTAAAGAGTTTAATGATCCTAGCTCAGCAACTGGATTTGCTAAAACTAATTTAAAATATCTAACACCTACTTACGAAAGATACTACAGCATGCAAGGCCAAAAAGTAACTGTTGTAGAAACTAATGGTAGAGATCAATATTCTTCAGAGTTATTTATTGAAAACAAGTATCCAGAAACTATACGAGAGGCTGATCAAATAGTTGAAAAAGAAATAGCAAAAGGTCGTACTGCTATTGTAATGGAAAGAGAAGGTGACTTTTATGTTAGTATTCTTGAAAACGTACAGGAAGGTAACAACGTGACAGTAGATGGTGTTGTACAAGGACCAAGAGTTAAGTTTTCTAAAAGTGCTGAGAATAATGTTAAGTTTTCTTTAAGTGAAGCTCAACAAGATAGAAAAATTTTACCAGCTATACTTAAAAAGCAAATACAGGTAGAGCGTAGAATATTAAAACAAGCTACAGAAGAAGATTTAGTTTTATTAGAAAGTTTAGGTGATTTTGAAAATGCCATTACTAGTGGTTTACAATACGAAGAAGCTTATAGTAATTTTGTTTCTAATTTACCACCAAACACAGCGGCTTTGTTGGTTGATTTTAAAAACATAGAGGCTTTTGAGCAATACGTTGTAAATATTAAGGTGCCACAAATCAGAAAGCTAGGTTTAGATGCTGCTGGAGTGTATTTTAAAAATAAATTTAATAAACTAACAACAACCAAAGACAAAGTAGATTTAGTTAACAAGTTTTTAACAAACATAGGTATATCTGCTAGAGGAGGTAAGGGTCTTGTAAAAAGTTACACTAACCAACAGCTTCTTGAAGGACCGGTTACAAAAATATTTGGAAAAAAGTTTGTAGAAAAACATTTTAACCTAGAAGAGGTAAAAAAAGGTAAAACCGTAAGATATAGTTATGATGGCAAGAGTTATGAAAAAGTTACCTTATACAAAGATATTGATACTATAAAAGAATCCCGTGGAAAAACTAGTGTTGTCAAGGAGGTTAACGGTGAAGCTAAAGAAGCTAGAGCTTTTGTGCAAGAAATAATAGATAGTAACATAAGCGTTTCTGAAAAACTAGCTATTATTGATCTACTATCACTTAATCAAAGAGGTGCTATTAGAAAAATGTATACTTTTGGTGAGACTGTGACTGATAAAGTTAAAAAACCCGCTACAGAATTAGTTTTAGAGCATGAAATAACCGTTAAAAACATGACTAAGTATCTCAGGCAGAGGATCAAAGATATATTAGAGCAGACACCGTTAGAAGAAATAATGAACCAAGCAAAAGTACACGTTTGGGACAACAGTATAGACAAGGTATTAAATGCTGAAAAAACTATTGATGGAAAAAGTCTTCGACAAGAAGGTGGTAGAACAAGGTATCAAAACCCCAATGTTAACGGGCATCTACAAAACAAAAAAGATAAAGGTTTGATAACTAATGTGCCTTCTACAATTAAACCAGTCAACAACCTACCTAAAGCTGTTCAGTTTTCTCGCTCAGCTAACAACCCAACAAAAGGTATTACCGTTCTAGATTTTGATGATACTCTAGCCACTAGTAAATCTTTAATTAGATTCACTAGACCAGATGGAACTAAAGGTACATTAAACGCTGAGCAATATGCTAGCACATATCAAGAGCTAACAGAGTTAGGTTATCAATGGGACTTCTCAGAGTTCAACAAAGTTGTTGATGGCAAGACAGCGCCGTTATTTAACAAAGCAATGAAATTGCAAGGTAAGTTTGGTCCTGAGAATATGTTTGTATTAACAGCAAGACCTGCTGACTCTGCTCCAGCTATATTTGAATTTTTAAAAGCTAATGGTTTAAATATACCATTAAAAAATATCACTGGATTAGCTAACTCTACATCGGAAGCTAAAGCACTGTGGATTGCTGATAAAGTTGGTGAA
>Ga0233415_10000108_pt1 | contig 38121 bp, 74 predicted proteins | sample Na_anoxic_12_MG_FD_188631 | JGI IMG/M metagenome (GOLD analysis project Ga0233415, IMG submission 188631) | Seawater microbial communities from Saanich Inlet, British Columbia, Canada - Na_anoxic_12_MG | ecosystem: Environmental > Aquatic > Marine > Inlet | place: Canada: British Columbia...
TTATTAGAAACTTTAGCGACTTCAGCGATTCCAGTAGTATTTATGATTCTATGCTGGTGGGGTTGTCGTAGAGATGTGGCAAGTGAGGAGAAGTCAAACAAAAAAAAGTTTGATAGTATAGATAATGAAATGCATAAGATTTCTGAAAAGTTAATGAAGGCAGAATCAGCATTAGGATATAGATCTGTTTCAAAAAAACAGACGATAAAGGAGATAAGTAAATGGCAGAAGTGATAATAGGATGTCCTGCAGCAGAGAAATCAACAGTGGCAAATGAAGATCTCATATGAAATATGTTGATGCTTTTAAATTCTTTGAGATGGAGGTAGCAGGTGTATAAAAATGGTAAAAAAATAATTACTTCAGAAGGAAAAGCTATTAAACAACATAGATGCCATGTATGTGAAGGTAATATACAGATCGGTGAAGTTTATACTACTCTCACACAGATTAAAACAACAAAATGGAATTATATGAAATATAAAACTTTTAAAATATGTTTGTTCCATGATATTAATAAGTTAAAAATTAAGGGAAATAAAATAGAAAAGATAGAAGAATGAAGTGTCCTAACTGCGGAGGAGCAGATATAACTACTATTGAATATTAGAAGGGAAATATAATGTGTTTAAAAACTAAAGATAGAAAAGCAAAAAAAGAGTTGTTAAAAACTATACCTAAAAATGGTATGAAAGTATATAAAGAAGCTAAGAATAGATTTTATGAATGGCTAGATGAACACCACGGCCCAATATATGAATTAAAATTGGACTTTATAAAAGCTATGACAGAAGCATTTAAGTTTGGAATAATAGAAGGAGTAGATTTGGTAAATGAATTTAAAAAAGAATATATTTGTTCTACTTGCAAAGATCAGGGAGAGATCCATTTTACCATGAAAATATGGGGAAATGATAATTTTCCTATGGTTAAGACTTGCCCAGAGTGTAAAGGAAAATTAAATATTGGAGGTAAGAAATGGACAGAGAAAAAAGAAAAAAAGTAATCGAAGAACATATAACTCCAACAAATAGCTGGCGAGAATTAAATGCGGCAGATAGAAGAGTGTTGAAAAAAATTATAAATTTAAAATGTGATATCTGTGATGAAATTGAAAAAAATCAAGTATTAGATATAAAAAGATTATATAGATTGATAGATGAAATAAATACTACGATATCTATATGGACCAAAAAGGATTAAATTATGTGTTTGAATAGACAATATAGATCAGACAAACGAAGGAGGGAAATAGAAAAATTAACTTTCCCTTTACAAGCGTGGAAAGTCATGAGAATAAATAGAGAAACCAAACAAATCCTGAGAGGATTATATGGGGTTACTAAAAAATATTCTTATAAGAGAGGAACAAATTTTGATTCAGTTTCTACTTTTATATGGAATGGTGCCGGTAAGAATTATGAATCAGGATATCATTGCTTCTTAGATGAAAAGGATGCTGTTCGATTAAGAGAAAATGTTGCTGTAAGGTGGGGATTCAATACACAGGATGCTTATTCTCAGATAGTGGTAGTTCCAGTAACCATAAAACAAAAAAAATCTATAAAAGTTATGGGAGAAGATTGCACAGGAACGATAGGAGAAATAAGAAATATTCATGCCAGAGTTGTCGTCACAAAAGAATTTCATTTAACAAAGTATAGGTATAAAAAGATAGTAGATAAAGAACAGTGGGAATGATCTTTTTTAGAAGCAGTAGAGCTTATTTATGTAAATAATTATGAGTAAAAGTGAAAGTAGCTCTTGACTTTAGATGGTATATTTGATATAATATGTTTTAAGATGAAGTAAATAATAAAGGAATAGTAGAGGTAAAAAATGTGTTTAATTACTAAAAAAACTAAAAAGGTAAGACAAAAATACATAAATAACAGAATAGATAAACATAGGTATATTACTGTTTATAAAATAGTAATGTATCGTGATGATTGCTATCGTCCTCCTTTACTAACACAGTGTGATGCATATGCAAAAGGAATAAATAAGGCCGATACTAGTAAAAGAATAGGAATATGGCAATGCTCTTGCCGTTATAAATCGGGTTTTCATTTCTATGTTTCTAAAAAAAGGGTAATTCAAATATTTAAACAAATACACTCTTTTCTCTATGGAGATAGAATTATTGAATGTCAAGTTCGTGAAGACTGGATAACCGAAGTAGGAAATGATGGGTATTCAGGAGGAGATACAATAATAGCTCATACAGCCATATTCCCATCTTTCAAAAATGATAAATGGGTTGTGAAGTCAAGAGTAAGAGGTTCCTATTTTAAGCTTATGTATGATAATAGAGGTAATGCTATACTAGTATAAATAGAGATAAAAATATTATATAATTCTAAGATAAAGTTTTGGATGGAAAATCAATATGTGTTTAGATACCAAATATAAAGAAAAATCAATAGAAAAATATGTAGAAAAATATGCAGACAAAAGAGGATATATTATTGTCTATAAAATTGTGGCTATATCAAAATATGATGGGTACAAAGCAGCAGTTAAAATTTGCAGATATAATTCAGGAATAAATGTAGCTACAGGAGGATTAATTGGATGGTCAAATATACTGTACCAAGCAGGATTCCATTTTTATACAACTGAGAGAAGAGCTAGGGTATCTTTACAGAGACGTGGAAGTCCATGGGAGAGAGCTAAGCTTATCAGATGTAGGATACATAAGTCGTGGATAACAGCTATGGGAAGGGACGGTTATGTGGGAGGAGAAACTGTCGTAACTAAAAAAGCTATATTCCCATCGCCAAAAAATAAAAAAGCAATTGTGAAAAGGAAATAATATGTGTTTAAAAATATTATATGATAAAGAAAAAACAACAAAATTTATAGAAGGAGCGGCAAATTCTAAAGGACATATTACTGTTTATAAAATAGTTGAGATTAATGATGAAAGATATGAACCTCCTTTTATGTTTCTTACTCAATCATATAAAAATGGTTTAAATACAGCATTGATTATTAATAATATCAGAATAGTTCACAAAGGACAAGATACTGGCAAAACTTATCGTTCCGGTTTCCATTTCTATGTTATGAAGAATGTTGCAATAGAAACAATGAAAATGATGTTGGAAGAAAAAGTTTTTGAAGCAACTTATAGGGTTATTAAATGCATAATCCATAAATCATGGATTACTAGTGTGGGAATAGATGTGATAGGAGAAGGGAAAGCTGTTGTAACTAGTAATGCAAATTTTCCATCCTTCGGAGATGAAGAATCAATCGTAAAAGAAATAACAAATCAAAGGAAAGAAATATGTGTTTAAGTGTAATAAGATCTCAAAAATCTCAACAAAAATTAATAGATAAATATGCAGATGAACATGGGTATTTAACTGTTTATAAATCACTGAGGCAATGGCTACCTAAATATAAAGGAGAATGGACCTATAGAGGTATTTTTTTTATGGATATGGGTTATAAAACAGGAATGAATGTTTCTTCAAGAAGTAATATATGTAACAAAAGGGGAAAAATTTATCCATCAGGATTCCATTTTTACATTAGTAAAAAAAGAGCATGGGATGTATCTAGGTATTCTTGTGAGAGAATAGCTGTCAAATGTAGAGTTCATAAATCATGGATAACTGCCTCTGGGAATGATTGTAACGGAGGGCTTACAATAGTTGCAAGGAAAGCTGTATTCCCCTCTCCAAAAAATGAAAAAGTTATCGTAAAATATAGAGGACAGGCTTAGATAAATGAAAGCTCCTGAAAAATGTTTAAACTGTGGCTCAAAGTATACAGGAGGTTCAGTGCTTCCAGGTCAAGAAATGAAAGAAGGTCTTAGAGTTTTTTATGAGTGCGGCTCGTTAAGTTGTTCTCATCCCTCTGAAGGTGTTTATCAATTATTAGTGAAATGTTGGACAGAAAGGGACGAAGAATGTGTTTAAGTAGAAAATTTACAATAAAAGATAAAAAAAAATGGTTAAAAAATCAACCTGAGATAATAATTGCTTATAAGATAGTTGAAATAATTGCAAATTCTATGAAGAGCGGATGCAGAAATGAATATGGTTTATATCCATATTTTTTCAAGTCTGAACCATTTAAAAAGATAAACTTGTTAAAAGAAATAAAGTCAAAAAAATCCAGTAAAATAGAGCACACATATTATAAATCAAAAGCTCAGAGAAATGTTTCGTATATAGCGTATTATCATCTTGGTATGGATAAAGAGAAATTAAGGGAAATGTTTAAAACAACAAACTCGTTACATCTAATAAAATGCAAAGTGCCTAAAAAATATATAACAGATATAGGCGAACAGTGGAATATGATAACAATAGTTACAAGAAAATTTACTATCGTAGGACAAAATGAATATTTGTCTATTTAAAATGAATTAGCAAGAAAAGGATTTATTATGTGTTTAAGAGTTTAGTCATAATAATTCTATGAGTAGCAATATACATTATTCAGAAAGAAGAGAAAAAATAATATGTGTTTAACAATAAAATATGATGCAAAAAAAGAGAAAAAAAAATTAAATAATCTAAGATTTCCATTAATAGTATGGAAAGTGATGAAAGTGGAATATAATAGTTTGTCAGGAGTATATACAGAAACATCATGGTGTCAATATAAAAAAGGAAAGAATACGGACAAACGTGGCAAGGATATGTTATTTTTCTATAAATTGACTGAGGGAAGTAGTCATATAGAGATGGACGAGAGTAGACAATATTCTGCTGGTTTTCATACTTTACTTAAAAAAGAAGATGCAGAAAATCTTAGAGAGCATCTTGATGGAGCTTTTTTAAAAAATTATGCAGTAGTTCCTGTTATTGTTAAAAAGAAAAATATTGTGCATGTAGGAGAAGGTCAAAAATTAGTTCAAGCAGCAATGCTAAAAGATACAGTTTCTGTCCTAGTTGTAAAAGAATTTCATCTAAAACATAAAGATTATAAAAAAGCAATAGAAAGGAAATAAAATGTGCTTAATGACAAAATATAGACAAAAAAAAGTAGATGAAAAATTAGGAGGAGCAGCTTCCTTAATAATGTGGAAAGCAATGAAGGTTATCTTAAGCTTAAGAAAAACATCATCACGTATACAGTTAACAGGAGTATATAATGAAACTCATTGGTGTAAATATAAAAAAGGAAAGAATGTAAATAAATATCCAGAGGGTAAGCTACCCTTCTTTAAAATAGATAAACAAGGAAAAATTATTAGAAATATAACAAGATTAAGATATCAATCAGGTTTTCATGCCTTCTTCAAAAAAGAAGATGCTGAAAATCTAAGAGACTGGCTTAAAGTAGATCAACTTAATCCAATAATAAAGGTCGTTCCTATTACTGTTAAAAGGGAAGATATTATACATATAGGAGAAGGACAAAAAAGAAGTATAGATAGATATGGAAGGACAAAAGATGGAGAAGAAACTATTCCAGTTGCAGTTATTGGTAAATTTCACCTAAAAAAGAAAGATTATGAAAAAGATATAAGTGATTAACTTAATTGCTCTAATAATTAATATGTTTATAATGTATCTCTATTATAGATGGAGAAATATGTTGCCTAAATGTTTGGTAATAATAGCAATATTAATTTCGATAATAGCAGGAGCAGCACAGATACCGGATAAAATGGATAAACTGTAAATTATAATAATAAGGAAAACGATATGTGCTTAATAACAAAATGTATTCAAAAAACTGTAGATAAAAAATTACAAGATCTTAAATTCCCTCTGGTAATGTGGAAAGTAATGAAAGTTTGTACGAGAGCAGAAGAGAGATATCCGTGTTTAGTAGGGATATATGCTGAAACAAATTGGTGAGAATATACTGTAGGAAAAAATAAGAATATTCGTCCAAAGATAGAATTACCTTTTTATAAAATGAATAAAGATGGGGATTATATTAAACATGACTCAAGATCTTATCAATCAGGTTTTCATGCTTTCTTTGATAAAAAATATGCCGAACATTTGAGAGAATGGATTGGCTTGAGGCATCATCACATAAATTCAAAAGTCGTTCCTATTACTGTAAAAAAAGAAGATATCCTGTATGTGGGAAGAGGACAAAAAAGAGGAATAGATGAAGATGGAGATCCTTGGATATATAAAGAAATGATCGATGTTGTAGTTGTGATGGAATTTGATCTGAAAAAGAAGGACTATGAAAAAGCTATGAGGAATAAATAAAATAACTTTGCTGCTAATTAACAAATTTTGATGAAAATAAAAAGAATACCATATAAATATAAACAACTCGAACAAATGTTCGGTGGTAAATGGAAATATAATAGACATGGATCTCTGTGGGAATGTAATGATGGTAAAAGAATGGTATGGGGAGTTTGCTCATACTCCTGCGATTACAACTGCGGATCATCTTCTCGATATTATATGTACGGTGGAGAAAAAACAGTAGAAGTTAATTTTATAGGACAATCGTTCTCAATGTGTAATAGAATGCCATCATAAAAAAAGTTAAATAGTAATGATTAAGCGTAAGTGGCCGTGGAAATATAAATGGAATGTTAAAGATTATCATATTTTATGGTATCCAAATCAAAAAAGCGCAGTGCAAAAGGATATGACCAAAATAAAACCAAAACAAAAACCACCTTTGATGATTAGGAAAGCAAGATGGAGATTATAAGATGATGATAATAGAAATATTAATAATTATTGCAATTATTATCCCCTAAAGGATATAATATGAAAGTACTACTATTTATAACCATTGTAATGCTGATAGCATTATTAATATTTGTTTTCGTTATAGGAATATGTTCAACAGGATCACTATTTTGGAAAACAATAATAGAGATAATACAAAATAATAAAAAAATTAAAAAATATATAAAAGCAAAAAAAAATGAATTAATAATAAAAGAAGGACAATCAAATGTGCATGACAACTAAAATGTCAATTAAAGATAAAAAACAGTGGCTGTCAAAAAAACCTGAAATGATAACTGCGTATAAAGAAGTAAAAATCAAAGAACTTAATAAAAAACAAAGATTGTTTTCGCCATATCAAGGAGGAGTAGCATTTAAAAGAAATAATGTCATAGAAGAAGAATTACAAAAACCAAATAATAAAGTGTATTGGATAGAATATGAAAATAGTTATAAACCCGCCAGATATGTAGCTTATTTCCATCTATTTGCTAATAAAAAATCAGCAAAAACACTTTGCGATACAGGAAATATAATTATTAAATGTAAAATACCTAAAAAAGCTATTACTGATATAGGAACACAATGGGATAGAAAAATTATAGTAACAAAGGAATTCTCTATAGTAGAACAAAATGAATATTTAAAGGAGTATCCATGGACAAAATAGAGATGTTTATAATAAGCTCACATATGATGTCTACATTAATTTTCTTCTTTCATATTAGAAAAAAAGAATTTACAAAAGAATATTGGAAAAATGATGACCTAAAAAACACTCAAAAAGTATGCAAATGGGCAGTTATAGGTGGATGGATATTAATAATTATGATAATAATGTAAAGATTAAAAATTAAGGAAATAATATGATACCAATATTACTAGCAATAACAATAATGGTTAAAATATGGCATATTTTAGCAATAATAACAATCGTAACTCTTATTATAGCAGTTATAATGGATGCTAGCCAAGAAGGAGGCATGTACTCCCCTACAATGCCTGTCTGTATACCAATATGGTTCGTACTAAATCTTATTATATGGCTAATATACTTTATTATAGTATAGAAAAGAATATACAATATGAAATCAATAACTATGCCAAATGAAACTTATACAAAAATATGTAAAAGAAAAGACTTCTGGAAATTAGATACAGGAGATATTATCATGCTTTTAACTATTAAAAATACACATCGTATGAAAAATAGGATATATAAAGAATTGTTTCTGTCCAAAAAAAAATAAATAAAAAATCTAAAATACTTAAAAAGGAAAATAATATGTGCCTAGATAGTAAATTTACTAAAAAACAAAAAGATGAATGACTATTAATATGATGAACTATTGGCAAAATACTAAAAGAAAAAATGGGAAAAAGAAGAATAATGACTAATAAAGATGGATGGACAATTATAGCACCAAATAATGATATTACTGATATTACCCCTAATGATGTAAAAAATAATGATATTACCACTAATCAAGAAAAACAACTAAAAGAACAAGGATATATAGGAGATAACGAATGTACGTAACACTGTCAGTTATAAGAGATCAGACAGGAGAACAGTTCTTTGCTGTAGATAGTATAAGACTAGGAAAACGTAAACCTGTAGGTATAGCAAAAACAATACTAAAAAATAATGTCCTAATATCTGATCTTGTTGAGGCTATAGGTGTAGAATATATAAAAGAAGCTATGAAGAATAAGGATTAGTCTAATGGAAGAAGTTTTTTGTGAAGAATGCGTTTATGCAGGGTGGTTTGAATCTTGTTTAAAATGTAAACAAGTTGCTTATAATTATTATAGTAGTAAGACAGATATTGGCCTATGTAGTAAAAGAAATAAGAATAATGATTGTGGATATTTTAAGAAAAATACTTTATTTAATTGGATAGTAAGAAGTTAAGAAATAAAGAAATTCCCCTCACACTGTTTTAGGTTTCTCGGGAAATCTTTATAAAATGGGTCTTTTTTTCTTCAAAAAATAATAAAAATAAAATTTAAAAATAATAAAAAACATTAAAAATAGGATAAAAATCTATAAAAATGAATTTTTATTTGTCTGGAATATTTGGAAATTTGGAAAATATCCAGACAATTGAGAAAGCTATTGACTCAATATCAATAATTTGATATAATAGATAAAGTATTATGTCTGGGAAAAGTAAGAAATAAAAGAAAATCCAGACAGATGAGAACGTTCTTTGAAAGGGAAATAACTAATGATTAAGATGATGTATAGTCCAAATGACGTAGGTAAAACAGTAATGAATAGTAGAGGGAGAATGGTAAAAGTCAGAAAATACCATATGACAGACAAAGAGATGAAAAGGATAAAAACGAGATGGTTAAATAGTATAACAAATATAGATAAAAATATAATAAAAAAGGCAGGAGATTTTTTCTTTAATCCCTATCGAAAAGGTATATATTACTATCAAATCCAGTCGATGTTTTTGTTAGGATGTAATACTTGGCATAGTTTAAACAAGATAGTTCAGAAGATGATCTATGAGATGTCGAATATCGAGGTTTGGAGAGAAGGAGACAGGACAAATGCATGGGATAGATTTAGGAATAAAGTTAGTAGGATAGATGCAGTTAAGTGTAAAGATTATGTAGGTAGGATACAAGAGAATATGTTATTTTTTCAGAGATTAACTCGTTTACATCCTGCTGGATATAAACTACGTCAGGTTTGTAGTGCTGTAGATATTAAGAGGATTAGTAAAACAGGATTTCCTAATGGTTGTTACTATTATCGAATATCGACTTATTTAACACCTGAAGAAGCATTACCTATTAGAGATTATAAGAGATTTGAATTTCCTATACATGAGAGAAAGTATATTAACCACAAATTTATCGGTACGATAATAACTAAAGATAAGACAGTTTCAGGAGGAATAGTTATATGAGATGTCATAATTGTAGTCAGGAAAGTATAAAAGTAGAGAATGGACACATAAAGTGTGATATATGTGGATTAGATATAATAATAACAAATTTAGATGAAGAGATATATGATTTATTTATTTATAATTTGGATTTATTTCAAGCTGAGCAGGAGGGTAGAGATGATTATGATCATGGAGGTGTGAATAGATATAATGATGCTTTATTAGCGTTAATGTGGGAGAAAGGTAATAAGGTAGAAAGAATAAGTAATGAGAGGACAGCTTTTTCTCTTTCCGTAAAAAAATTACAAAAAGAAATAGATGCAAAAGAAGCAGAGATAACTAAATTATTAGTAGAAGAGGGTAAATATCTTGATTTTATGAATTTAGTTGTTAGATTCTTTTTAGGAATAAAGAAGAAGAGTTATTTTTTTGGATATAAATATAAAAGAGATATAGATAAGAAATATCAAGAGATAGAGCAAAGTAGGTTATTTGAATTTCCAGACAAATGATTTTTTGTTAATATATAATAGTTAAGAAATAATAGTTAGGAGATAATTATGTATATATTAGCAGAAATTCCTGGCAGATACTGGATGGGTAGTCCATTTTTGAGTGTAGTAGGTATTATATATCTATTACTTTGTATAGGTTTAGTAATAGGATTTGGTCGTAGAGGTAATGCTTGGGCAGGAGTAGGATGGAATGTATTTTTATTTTTATTCGGAATTTTATTAGTTTACTGTGCTGAAGGAATAGATCCAGCACGTAATCAATGGGATCAAAGAGGGCAGATACCAGGATTCTCATTAGTTTGTTTAGATAGAGAAGGTCGTCATCCTGTTCGTAAAGAGACTCTTATGCTATATCCTAAAGGTGGATATATGTCTTCGCGTAGGACTTATGGTGGCCGTATAGAGAGTTTTCAAGTAATATTCTATGGAGATTGGCCTACTCATAAATCTTCTGACTCTAATAAATCCTCTGGGCCTAAGGGCACTTGGTATGAGATAAGAGATGATAACCTTTTTTATTCAATGCATGTAAATGGACTTAGTCCTTATATATTTCATCCCTCATGTTTATACTGGAGTCCAGGAGTTGTAGCTGTGCCTTTCTTCTTATTAGGAATATTTGCTTTTGGAGGAGTTAGAGGATAATCCAGACAAATGATTTTTTCTCCGCGAATAATATGGAAAATGTAAAAAGATTATCTGAAATAATACCAAGTCCTATTCCAAGAGCTAAGACAGGATTTGAAGAGTTAGATTATATATATGGATATAGTAGATTTAGATTTCCTGATCAGGTAATATGGGGAATGCCTGAGGGAATGATAAGTTTATGGACAGGCACTAGTGGAATAGGCAAAAGTAGGATGTCTATAGAAGTAGCTAAGAGTCTTTGTAAGTATAGCACTCTAACTAAAGTATTATATTTTCAAACAGAATCTTCTTTATCTGATTTTGCTAGTTGGGCTAAAAATACAACAGGTTATGATAATTTTTATTGTAGTGGAGAGAGTAGTTTAGAGAAGATGATAGCTATTATGTATAATGTAGCACCTCATTTTATCTTTATAGATAGTGTTAATGAGATTGAAGAATTTGAGAATGGTAATAAAAAAGAGACTCGCAGATTAATTAAGGGAATAATGGATGAAGATGGTAATACTATAAAACCAGGCTTAAAAAAAGTATGTCAAGATCTTAATTGTCATATAATAGTATTAGCTCAATTAAACCAGGATGGTAAAACTATTAAAGGAGGTAGTAGTTTACCTCATATGGTAGATATAGCACTAAATCTAAGACCTTTTGATCCGACATGCAAATCTACATTTAATATTAGTGTAGGTGTTAAGCATCGTTGTGGTAGGAGAGGACCTTATGGGACTTGGCAGCATGAGGAAGAAGAAGTTAAGTGTAGAAGTGATAATAGGTTATATGATAAGATATGGTGTGAAACTCATGGATTACCTTTAAGAAATCGAGAGCAGGAGATAAAGGAATTAGTAGCACCGACTACGAAGAATATAGAGGATAAGGAGAAGTGGATTATTCCATTTTTATGGAGAAGGAAATAATTTTCCAGACAAATGATTTTTTTAAATTAAGTATTGACAAGCGAAAGATAATCGTTATAATGTTATTTAGTAGAGTGATAGGAAAGTTTTCATCACCCTCCTTCGAAGTCAGATCTGGCTTAATTCGTGGAAGGGTCTGACTTTTTCTATTTTTTTTAAAAAAATAGTTGACAGGGTGATGGATGACGTATAACATAGAAGACGAAAAGAAGCAAATAGATATAGATATAGAGATAGAGATAGAAAAAGAATAAAAGAATATTAACAATATGATATGTTTAACAGAAGATCAAAAAAATAAAATAGAACAATGGATAAAGGACCATTATATAATTTTAGAATGTGGAATTTGCACTGCGCTTTCTACAATGAGATTGGATGATACTGCATCTTATGTAGATACTCAGACGGAAATGATGCCTAAACCACCTATGGAGTATAATAGAGAAGAAATAGAGATTATGATTTCAAAAATAAGTATTATATTTCAGATGATATGTCCTAATTGTGGCAATTTGAGAAAGCACAAAGTTAGATATTCAGATATTTTTTAAATAGTTAAAGAAAAAAGAGATATTAAATGACTGATAAAGATGGATGGACAGAATTAATGTCAGATAACGATCCTACTCCTAATGATAGAAAAAATGGTGCTATAACACCAAATCAGGAAAAAGAGATTAGGGACAGTAATTGTTTTTCTGAAAAATATTAAAGAAAAAAAGAGGAATTCATAAGAGAAACTCGAATATATAAGTAGTAATTAATTATATATTGGAGTTCTTATGGGAGAATATGTAAAAAAGCCATTATTGGCAAAACAGTGTAAGTATTGTAATAAAGATTTTGAAACTAAGCAGGACAGAAAACAATTTTGTTCGAATCTCTGTTATACTAATTATAACTATAATAAAAATAGAGATCAACAAACTAGGCAATGTAAAAACTGTGATAAGGAGTTTATTGCTAATAGAGTTGATAAGATGTTTTGTTCTAAGGACTGTCAGTGGAATTATAGATACAAAACAAAAAGAAAAATACAAACAAAGTTATTATGTAAAAAATGTGGTAAAGAGTTTGTAAGAGGGCAATCAGGACAAAAGTATTGCTCCAGAAGTTGTAGGTTTAGTTCTGCTTCTAAAGATGCTTATAAAAGAAATAAGAAGTGGTCAGCTAAGCAGATAAGAAGAGAAAATGGAACATATGCCTCAGAACATAGATATATTATTGAACAAGAAGTAAAAAGAAGATTAGAAGAACAAGAAACGGTCCATCATATAGATTTGGACAAAGAGAATAATGATGTAAGTAATTTACATTTATTTAATAATAAAAGAGATCATGGTTATTGTCATGGTAGTTTGAATAAAATAGTTAAGATTTTATTAGACAAAAATATCATAGGATTTGATAAAAACGAAGGTATTTATAAATTTTTAGAATAAATGTAAATTTTTTAAAGTTTTTAAAGGATTTTGTCGAAATAGTTAATAATGTAATGATAATAGTTACAAAAGTGAGAATCGAACTCACAAAAATCGCCTAACCGAAGTAAAATTTTATTCAAAGGAATCCCAAGAGATGACTATCTCTACCAGACAATCAGTTGTAAATATTATATGTAGTAATTTGCATAGGCAGACGATCTCCGATTTACCAGTCGGTCCGTTTCAAGCCTATGCTGAGATGCTCTGGTCTAATCGTCCTACAGAAAAAAGAGGTGGACCGGGGTAGTCGCTTTTGAATATATAATTTCTCGTTCAAAGGCGATTACAAGCAGTAATCGTCTTTTTTTTATGCAGTTTTTGAAAAGTAAATAATATAGGGGCATAGTTTAATTGGCTAAAACATCAGGTTTTGATCCTGAAGATGTCTAGGTCCGAATCCTAGTGCCTCTGTTAGATCTTTTAAAATTAAATAAAGATTATTGAGTTAAAAGTTTATTAATTATATCTTTTACATCGTCAAAAGCTTGTTTTAGTATTTTATCATTAGATACTAAATCAGGGATTATTATTAGATTAATATCTTTGTTAGCAGCTATTTTGAGTTTCTTAGCATCTTTATCTTGTATTTTACTTAATTTAGTTTGACCATAAATAGGTTTGAAATGGACTATTCCGTTCCATTCTATAGCAAGACTAAGACTAGGAATAGAGACATCTACTTCTAGTCCATCTAACATAGTTTTATTGTTAGCTAAGATGTTAAGATTAGGAAATTCTTTAACTAATAAGTTATAAAATTTAGTTTCTATTTTAGATCTTCTAGATTTTCTCTTCAGTTTATTATTATAAGAGGCAGCACAAGAAGAATTGCAAAATAATTTACCTGATTTAGATTTATTAGATTGTGATAATGTTTTTTTAATTACTTTATCACAAAAACCGCAATTAGAAATAACGGTATTTATCTGTGTATTGTGTTTATTAGAACATTCTTTATTGCAATATGCTCTAATTCTTTTTTTATATTTAGGTTGGTTTTTAGATTCTCTTTTAAATATTTTTTCACAGTATTTACATTTTAGTTGTATATATTTTGTTTTCATAATATAGTATTATGAATAACTCCTCAATAATCCTTTATTTTTCTTCGAATTATTTTATTGGAGATAAAATAATACTCAGGTACGCTAATTGGTAAGCGGAACGACTGTTAATCGTTTGTAGTCCGTCTTGAACGGTATGGAGGTTCAACCCCTCCCCTGGGTGTTAATTCGTAAGATATTACGATTTAGATAGCAAAATCTTTGTTTTTTAAATAGAAATAAAGGTTGTTTATTATATCTTACGACTTTTGAATTATCAAGTAATTCTTGATAGTTGCTATTTTACAAGTTAAAAGGGGTCCCAAGAGGGGCACACTATAAAATTTTGTTTTTATACATGGGAGATCCATAGTCGGTATTATGTGGATCTGCAATAGATCTATATAGTATCGCCAGTGATCTCTCATGTTTTTAGGCATAAAGCTCAGCAGGCAGAGCACTCCGCTGAAATTATTTATTTTTAAGAAATATAATAGTAACAATATAACGGAGAGGCCGTTGGTTCAAATCCAACTATGCCTATTAGCAGGTTGAATGTGAAAAAGTTATCGCTCTTTGAAAAGCAGTAGTAGGTGGTTCGATTCCCCTTCTCCCGATTAAAAAATGTTCGGGAGATAGTGTAATGGCTAGCACGCTTAAACACTTTTTCCTCTACCACATCTGCTAATTTTACCCATTTAGCTTAAATAGGAGAGCATACGGCTTACATCCGTAAGGCCCTGGGGCAGTACCAGGATTGGGTATTGACAGGTTGAATGTAAGAAAGTTATCGAACAAAAATTTACCAAATTTTTAAGTTTTAAAAACGCTTTCTTCTCCCACACATCTGTCTATATCGCGTATTGGTGTAAAGGAAGCACGGAACACTGTCGATGTTCAAGAAGCGGATCGTTACCGCTATACGTGGTTAAAAAGAGGTATTTTATTATTTTTCTCGAAATTTATAAATAATTAAATAGGAGAGAATAATGGCAACAAAGAAAAAACCAATAGGGCCAGTAAAACCTAAACCTAAACCAAAACCTAAACCTAAAAAGAAGAAAAAACCTACTCCTAAGCCAAAAAGTGGCACAGTAGTAGGAAGAGCATTAGAGATTTTAGCAGGTAAAATTAGTAGGAAAGTAGTGATAGTAGCAATGGCTATGCTTTTAATTTATTTAATTGTAGCACTGCCTACAGCTACTACTAGTTTTCAGTTAATAGGAATAATGGTAGTAACTGGACTAGCATTGTTTGGAGCTGTATCCCAATGGGTATTGGATTGGAAAGATAAAAAAGAAGTAGAAGAAGAATAACACTGGAAGGGCTGGCAAAGTTGGCGCGCCAAGTGGTTTGCTAAACCATCTCACCTTAGGGTGATGCAGGATCGTCCCCTGTTCCTTCCGTTATTTGGAGTGTAGTGGGTATATGGTTCCCAATCGGCCTTGAAAGTCGTACCAACCTCTGGGTTGATCGTTCGATTCGATTACACTCCGTTACACTGAATCAGAGGTATTGGATAAGTTCTGGATCTTAGTCGGTATAGAACTCTAGGTTCGATTCTTTCCTCATGACTATGGTTCGGTATTTATGGTTAAATAGTGTAGTGGTAGCATTACTGACGGAAGGTTGTTTTAAAGTTCGAATCTTTAATCTTATGCAATAAGGTAGCTAAGAATTGGTTTAACGTAATTCCATATCAGTAGGGTTAGGTTCGAATCCTAATTTAACAGTTTAAGGCTATATGGTGTAGTTGGCAGCATGGCACTTTCATATGGTGCTAGTTCTGGTTCAAATCCAGATATAGCTATTTAAGAAAATGGATAAAATAGGTCCCATAGTGTAGCGGCAACACGGAAGGTTTTCAGCCTTTCACCTCCGGTTCGAATCCGGATGGGATCATTTATAAGCTCCTATCGTCTAATCGGTTTAGGACTTTGCTCTCTCGAAGCAAAAATAGCGGTCCGAATCCGCTTAGGAGTATTGTGTAGAAATGGGTCCAACCACACAGCAAATAGCGCTGCTCTCAGACCGCGGCAGTGAGACTAGCACCGAATATAAGGTGTTAGGCTGTAGTAAAAGTCTAAAGAGGTCTGCCAAATATAAAAAATATGAGATATAAGTTCTTATATTTTCGAAAGTTATAAAAAAATAAAGGAATTTTTCCCAAAAATAGGAAATAAGTATTGACAAGTGAAAGAATTCTGGTATAATGCTGTAATAATGATATTTGACAAGTTAATAAATAATACAGGTTGAATGTTTTAGAGTTATCGCCCGTTAAACGAAAACACTCTTTTACGCTAACACATCTGTATTTTAAAATTTACATATGGGTTGAATGATGTTGGTTATCGAATGCAAATTAATCTAGGTATGTAAGAACCGACAACTGAAACAGGAAAAATCAGATTAAGATAACGCTAATCAATATATCTGATGCGAAGACTGGAATAGGTTGGAAGGAAACCAATGCAATTGTTATTGGCTTTACCATTACTAAATTTTGCCTCGTACTATTTCAAACGTGAGATAGTATTTTTTTAAAATTTCTGACGTGTTTTTAACAAAAACACTATAAATGAAAATTCCAATATCTGTCACACATCCATATAGCGTTTTTAATGCTCGGATCGTCTAATAAGAAGGATAGAGTTTACTTTGTCTAACTAGGACATTTGTTGTAGTGAGTAATCGTTGCAGTAAAAAATGTAGGTGAAAGGCCTACTCCGAACACCATTATGTAAGGTCGTCTAAATATAGGACAATTGTTGAGATACAAAAAATGATAGGAGAAATGCCTATCTCTTGCTCCATTTATTTTAGGGTGGTCTTGATCAAGATGCTCCCGTAAGGGAGAGACGTAGGTGTAATTCCTACCCCTAAAGCCAATAAATAGATAAATATTTATGTTAACAGGACTAAAGAGAAATCTCTTCCTCTGTTCACCGAAACAAGAAGATTCCTGGATAGTATGAGTCGGTTGCATATTATCATTGATAATTATTTATTTTTTAATATTTGTTAGGTAGCTCAATGGTAGAGCAATGATGATTCTGTAATAATTATAGATAATCAAATGGATGTAAGGTTCGATTCCTTGCCCTTTCGTTGATTAGTACAGTGGCTGAATAAACTTGCCACTACGTCTGGTTAAGGCACATCTAAGCTATGGCTCATATCGTTGGGCGTACGACATAGCGGGTTCGATGGTTCCCTCAGTAACTGTGATAGGGTTACGTAGTCATGGGGGTTACGATGAATACGATGGGGTAAGCTCTCATTGTTAACCGAGTTTCGTCTGTGCTAATCTTAAATTTGTCGCGGGGTGGACTGGAGTTGGTTCCAGCTTGGTCTCATAAGCCAAATCACGCAAGTTCGAATCTTGCTCCCGCTATTGTTTGTGAAACTAGCGAAAACCCTGGCGTCTGCTAATTTCGCCACAGGGTTAAAACAGAATTTCATAGATAACAATATCAATGAAGTTCTGTTTTTTTATGTCCTGGACGTGGGGAAGTTTGGTTAACCTGCGAGTGTTGGACGCTCGAGACACTGGTTCGAATCCAGTCGTCCAGAATAACTCCCAGTAGGAAAGTTTAGTAATCCGCAAGTTTTGGGAACTTGAGAGCGCTGGAGCGAAGCCAGCCTGGGAGATTTGATAGTACTAACTCATAGTTTAATGGTAGAACGCACTCCTTATAAGAGTGTCATCCAAGCTCGATTCTTGGTGGGTCAATAAAAAATTTGCAATGCAATAAAGGAATTCTCCATTTTATGTCGAATATATAGATAGTAAGTTATTTATATAGGAGATATGTTGTGGAGAAATTATATGTATTAGAATCTGGAATAAAAAGAAAAGCAGAAAAACATAATTGTGAGTATTGTAAAAAAGAGTTTTTAAGAAGAAAAAATGCTTCTTCACCTAAAAAATATTGTAGTAAAAAGTGCCATGAAATAAATAGAAAAAATAGAGTTATAGTTAATTGTGCTAATTGTAATAAGCCAGTAGAAAAGATTGCTTCTAAACTAAAATTAGTTAAACATGGATTTCATTTCTGTAATCGAAAATGTAAAGAAGAGGCTCAAAAATTAGGAGGTAAGTGTCCACAGATAAGACCTGCTCATTTTGGAACAGGAAATGGGAGATGGTTAACTAAAAATTTAATTAAAAATAAGAAGAATCCTATTTGTGTTGGATGCGGTGAAAGAAAACGTTATTTACTATTAACTCATCATAAAGATGGTGATAGAGATAATAATAAAGAAGATAATCTTGAAATAGTATGTAGTAACTGTCATATGAAAAGGCATTTACATTTAAAAAATGGAAAATGGCAATATTGGACGCAAGCTCTTACTTCAAGAGAAATGTTAAATAAATTATAAATCCCTCGGGGAGGCATGTTCCAAGGGGGCGAAAATCCCTTGCAAGGATTTTGTGTCGGGTTCGATTCCCGTCCTCTCCATTTAGCAGGTTGAATGTGAAATAGTTATCGTAAGTTCGACTCTTATTCCTGGCTTTTTATGCTAGGATTGCCCATTGGTGGGCACCTATTTCCTACCACACATCTGCTTTTTTTAAAAAAAGACTATTATAGCACTCAATACGAGTGTTATAATAGTTTACATATCTTAACAAATTCTTTATTTGCCTGTGTCGTCTAATGATAAGACACTAGTTTTGTACTTAATTTCTCATTTTTATTAAAGGAATGGTAGGTATAGTAGAAGACAGAAATATACAGAAGGTAAAAGTTATTAATTCTGGAGTACCCAAGCGGCTGAAGGGACTGGTTTTGTAAACCAGCGGCAGAAATGCCCGCGTGAGTTCAAATCTCACCTCCAGATTTCTTCTTTGGTAAGATAATTTAACGGCAGAACGCCCTAATACCTGACAATGCTTTACTAATAGGGAGTTTGTTGGTTTAAATCTCCTATTGAAATTGTTTTTGGAGATGTAGTTTAGTCTGGTAGAGGAGTCTTAGCTTAGTTGGTCAAGCGTTCGGTTGAAGCCCGAAAGTCCCCGTTTCGATTACGGGAGACTCCATTAACATTTTTATTATTCGAATAATAAATAAAGGATTTTAATTTAAAAATTAGAATTGATAGTTAGAACTATTTTATATTGGAAAGGTTTTAACTATGAAAGTTTGGAATAAAGGAAGAAAATCATATTCTTATGAAACAATTTTTTGCGAAGGATCTGATATTAGTCAACATTTGTTGCGCAAATATTATTATGAGAAAAAAGAAACAAAATATGAATGTTCTATTTGCAATAGAATAGAGTGGTTGGGACAAAAATTAAATTTTGAATTAGATCATAAAAATGGAAATAATCGAGATAATAAATTTAGTAATTTAAGATGGCTTTGTCCGAATTGTCATTCTCTAACTCCTACTTTTAAAGGAAATAATAATAGTGGAAAAAGAAAAATAGAAGATGATATAATTATTAAAACTATAAAAAATAGTTTTAGCGTAAGAGAAGTTTTGCTTAAAGTGGGATTAAGAGCCAGGGGAGGTAATTATAATAGGATATATCGTTTAATGGTAAAAAACAATCTTTCGTTGATCCAAAAAAATAAAGAAAATTTTTGTATAGATTGTAAACAAAAGATCGATATGCAGGCAAAAAGATGTACCAAATGTAATTCATTAAATAAAAGGAAGGTTAAAGATAGACCCTCTCAAGAACAATTATTAAAAGAAATAGAAGAAACTAATTATTGTGCCGTTGGTAGAAAATACGGAGTTTCTGATAATGCTATCAGGAAATGGTTAAAATAAAAGTAGCACCCTTAGCTGAAATGGTCTAGCGGCGGACTCATAATCCGTGTTTTCTATCTGGGTTCGAGTCCCAGAGGGCGCATTTTATTAATTAGGAGATATATTATGAAATGTAAGAAAGAAAAATCTGGTAAAATGTAGGGTCTATAGCATAATTGGCAATGCACCAAACTTTTAATTTGGAAAATGGAGGTTCGACCCCTCTTGGACCCATTCAATTCTTTGTAACTTAAAAATAAATAAAAAGAAGGAGTTTTCTTTAAGTTACAGAATATATCTCTATAAGTCGATTATAACTTATAGGAGATATATAATGAATAGCAAAAGAGCATGTAGAAAATGTGGGGAGCACATACCTAATTGGATCAAAATTGAAGGTAAAAGTAAAAATCTTGGTAATCGTAAATTTTGTTTAAAATGTTCTCCTTATAGAGGACATAATACCAAATCTGATGATCCTGATCGTCCTGCTAAAAAGAAAGGTCCATATTCTTGTTGGAGCGAAGAAGCAAAACAAAAAAATAAAGAGAATATATATAAAAGAGGATGGAGAAGAAAACAAAAATTAGTAAATATGGCAGGTGGATCTTGTAAAAGCTGTGGTTATGATAAAAATATTAAGATTTTAACATTTCATCATAGAGATCCTTCTCAAAAGAATTTTGGACTATCGATTAATAATCTTTGGTCTAGAAAGTGGGAAGTAATTATAGAAGAATTTAAGAAATGTGATATGTATTGTTATAATTGTTATATAGAAATAGAAGATAAAATTAAAATGTTAGATCCTAATTATTATAAAAATGTATTTAATTTTTAACACGCCTCCGTAACTCAGTCTGGATAGAGTGCTTGATTCTTACTCAAGTGGTCCCTGGTTCGAATCCAGGTGGGGGTATTTTCGTATGCGTTGAGCAATTGGCTGGCTCGCTGGGCTGTAAACCCAGTCCTTAATCGGCTTGGTGGTTCGAATCCACTCGCATACATCACATGTCAGAGGTGATGTAATAGTAGCATACAAGACTGTGAATCTTGGTGTGCCAGTGCAAATCTGGTCCTTTGACCTTTTGCCCATGTAGTCAAATGGCAAGGCGCAATTCTGCAAAAGTTGAGATGAGGGTTCGATTCCCTCCTTGGGCTTTATAATTTTAAATATCCATGATCTAGATCCCAATGATGATTAGGGCAAAGATATATTAAATTATTAAGATTGTTAACTGTTTTAATTTTGGTATTTTTATCGAATTCTCCAATATCTTTAATATGACAAAGTTGTACATGATTTTTATAATCACAAAAAGGACATTCTTTTTTAATATTATGAATTTTAGCCACTCTATGAGCATGATGTCTTATTTTTTGATATTTATGTCTAGCATAAGTAGATGAGAATTCTTTAATAGTTTTTTCTCCATACTCTTGCATTTTTATAAATATATTACATTTATAACAAAATTTAGCTTTTGAAGTTGTAAAAGATTGACATTTAGGACATTTGTGTTTGGGTCTTCTAGGTTTTTTAGGAAAAAGACTGTTATTAATTTGAGTTGAACAAGATTGAGAGCAATATTTAGGATTTTTTGTTTCTTTTCCACAATTATTACATTTTATGATTGATCTAGCAGGAGCTTTTTCTTTTATTATTTCCCCAAAACATTCTTTTAGAGCATTATTCCATGATCCAAATCGGGAACTAACAGTTTGAACATCAAAAGATCCATATTTTCTATATTTTATTATAGAAGGAATGGTTTTTATCTCATTTCTTATTTTTTTAAGATCTTCTATTATTTTATTAGTAGGTATCATAATTCTCTCCTAAATATTATTATGGGAATGAAACTCAATGGCCGAGTCCTACACTTCCAATGTAGGTGTTGCGAGTTCGAATCTCGTCATTCCCTTTTATATATTCTACATATCGACTTTGAATTCCTTTATCTTTATGGAAAATAATATTTATTTTTCGAATAAGCTAACACGCACTTTTGGTATAACGGCATTACGTGACCTTGCCATGGTCAAAACGAGGGTTCGACTCCCTCAAAGTGCTTTTTTACCCTCGTACCAGAATTGGCTTATGGACTAGACTTAGAATCTAGGGTTTGTGGGTTCGACTCCCACCGAGGGTATTGAGAATAATTGTATGGTGGAAATTGGCATACACACTGGTTTGATCCTAAAAGATGCGGAGAATGGGGGAAACCGGCAGTATTGAGGAGACGCACAAATTTATACTATGCAGGTTCAAGTCCTGCTATGGTTATTCTTTCATTTTCCAGACAAGTGATTTTTTATTCTTCATAGTTATATGTTGCAAAAAGTAATTTAATTTGGTAAAACTCCGTTTTGCTTAGTGCGGCGGGAATTTAGGTTCGAATCCTTTCTGAGCGATATTAAGAATAAAATCTAAAGTCATAAAAAAAATAACGGCCATGGACTTGGCATTGATCGCTGGGCCTTGTCGGAGATTGGAGATTGACTTACTCCAAAGATCGGTACGATCCAGGGTTGATCGCCTGGGGAAGATTTTTTCTTTAGTTTAAAGGATTTTATTCTTTTTTTCCAGACAAATGATTTTATCATTTCTCTTTATATGGAAGAAAATGAAATAACTTTAGAAGATGATTTTTGTTATATTTGTCATGGAACTGATGAGTATTGCCCTAATTGTGGATCTAGAATAGCAGATGAATATACAGAGAAATAATAATGACTGGTATATTTGCTTTTTTAGTTATTATCAAAATGGAAATAGACAAATTATAGATGGTTTAATAGACCTAGGGACTTATATCCCCGATCAATCAAGTTATAATGGAATAGTATAGATATTAGAACGAACTGTCATTCCTACAGGGACTAGTATCTATAATTAATATAAGAATAACTGTATGGTGGAAAGTGGCATACACACTGGTTTGATCCTAAAAGATGCGGAGAATGGGGGAAACCGGCAGTATCGAGGAGACGCACAAATTTATACTATGCAGGTTCAAGTCCTGCTATAGTTATTCTTTTTTTCCAGACAAATGATTTTTTCGAGAGATATATTAATGACTGAATTAGAGAAATTAGAGAAGGAGTTATTTACTATCAAGATTAGATTAAATGGTATAATGGCAGATATGAAATTAAAGGAGTCAGAAGGAGACTCATTATATAAAAGGGAAGTAGCACTGAAAGAAAAAATAAGGAAGTTAAAATATGGCAAAACAAATACTACAAGCTGATGATATAGATATAAATATGTTTGTTACTATACATACTGCTAAGATGAAAGAAATATCTCGTAATACTTCTGAAGGATGGCAAAATTATAATAAAGAAGAGGAGCATATATTAAAGGGCAAACCTTTACAGATAGTAGCTATAGATTTTCCTTATATAATAGTGAAATATGGTATTTATAATCCTAAATTTGCATGGTGTCAAACTACTTTGGATTTAAGGGAGATAAAGATAATGGAGTTAACTCATGCTTATGTTGTAATTGCTGAGAGGCATTTTAAAGATATAATTAAGATTCTTCCGCAGAGTCATAAAATAAAATTAGAGGTTGTGGAAGATATTTATAGTAACACAGATACAATTAAGTAGCACTCAAATAACAAATCTTCATGCTCCTGTAGTCTAATTGGATAAGGCCCTGGTCTTCTAAACCAGCGTGAGTAATCACTTGCAGGTTCGAATCCTGCCAGGAGTATTCAATTCTAAAGCTCTTATAGTATAATGGATAGAATATCTCCCTCCTAAGGAGAAGATCCTCGTTCAAGTCGAGGTAAGAGCATTATAAGCGTTTGTATACCCTCTGGCTACGAACCAGTAGAAAGGTTAAATGGATACATATAGGTTCGAGTCCTATCAGACGCGTTTAGCATATCAAAGGGCCATGGTGTAACAGTAGCATGGGACTCTCCAAAAGTTCTGGCGAAGGCGCAAATCCTTCTGGTCCTGTTTTTTATTTTCCAGACAAATGATTTTTTAGTTGTAAGTGATAGAGAATTATGTTATAATATTATTATGTGGAATACGATAAAATGGGTAACTATAGCACTGATTATAAGTGTTATAACTATAGGTTATGATTGGGAAGAAGATGAAGATGTTTAAAGGAAGATCAACTTTAACAACTATTATATGGATAGCATTTATTACCCTTATAGTATCAGCTTGTATGGGTAAAGCAAGTTTTAGGCATGTGATATTATTCCCTATTTATTTAATAGGTGGATGTTTTGAGTATTTTCTAGTGCTAATTTTTCTTGTTCTTATCGTTGCCTTAATACTCTATCTTATCTTTAAATAAGATAGGTAATTTGCATTTCTAAATAATTTTCACTTTTCAAGAAAAAAATATTGGAAAGTGAAACTTCTACGCGTTATAATAATAGTTAAATCTTTTAAAAGTTAATAAGGCCCCGGTAGTCCAATAGCAGGAGACACAACCCTTAAAATGTTGACAGTCTGAGTGCAACTCTCAGTCGGGGTATTTTTTGTTCCTAAAAAACAATATTTTTGTAAAAAATGTAATAAAGAAATAACTAAAGGTTCTAAAACTGGTTTTTGTTTAAAATGTTCAATTTATAATAATAGAAAAGTTAAAAACAGACCTTCTAAAGAACAATTATTATTAGAAATAGAAGAAACTAATTATACTGCTGTTGGAAGAAAATACGGAGTTTCTGATCAAGCAATAAGAAAATGGTTATTATGAGATGTAAGACATAACATTTTTTTTAGGAGTAGTGGAAATGTTAGTATTAAGTAGACAGAAAGATGAAAGTATTATGATTGGTGATGATGTTGAGATCACCATTGTAGATGTCCGTGGGGACAAGGTTCGTCTAGGGATCAATGCTCCACGCAGTATTTCTGTTCATCGCAAAGAGATCTATGAAGCGATCCAGAGAGAAAAAGAAGCAGCAAAAAAAGACAACACTGAATAAATTAAATTAATTTATTAATTATATCTTTTACATCGTTAAAAGCTTGTTTTAGTATTTTATCATTAGATACTAAGTCAGGTATAACTATTAGATTAATATTTTTGTTAGATGCTATTTTGAGTTTTTCAGTATCTTTATCTTGTATTTTGTTTAATTTGGTTTGGCCATAAATAGGTTTGAAATGGACTATTCCGTTCCATTCTATTCCTAATTTTAAACTAGGGATAGCTACATCTATTTCTAGTCCGTCTAACATGGTTTTATCATTTGCTAGAATATTGAGATTAGGAAATTCTTTTACAAGTAAATTATAAAATTTAGCTTCTATTTTGGATCTACGAGATTTCCTTTTTAATTTATTATTGTGAGTAGCAGCGCAAGATGTGCTACAAAATGATTTTCCTGATTTAGATTTTTTTAATTCTATTAATCTTACTTCTATAGATTTATTACAAGTAAAACAATTAGTTTTTATTCTTTTACGCTCTGCTAATCCTTTGCATTTTCTGGAGCAAAAATTAAATTTTCTTTGAACTTCTATATTTTGATTATGTTTGGTTAAAGCTCTTTCAAAGAAAGAATTACATTGATAGCATTGCAATTTGATGTTGGTTATCATAAGATAATATCCTTAATAAAATAAGACTATAAATATATATTCGACATAAATACCCAGATTCCTTTTTATTTTTTAATAAAATTGCTTCTAAATATTTAAACGCTCCTGTAACCCAATTGGCAAGAGGTGCTAAGCTCAAACCTTAGACGCTGGCGGTTCGACCCCGCCCAGGAGTATTAGGTCAAGTGGCGGAAGATAGACGCTGATAGGGGAACCAGGTGAAATCCCTAGCTAGGTATTGAAAGTTCTGGATAATACTAATTTACAGGTATCGAATCCTGTCTTGATCTTTTTTCCAGACAAATGATTTTTTATTTAGGATAATATATGAAGTTTGAAATTAGAGATAAGATAGATTATGGTTTTTACAAGAATATAATAATTATAGGAGTAGATGACAAGCACTATATTCTTAAGGATAGGAATGGTGGCACTAAGAAAGTTTATATCGAATTAGTCGATAAACATGCAGTTTTAATTCCTAAGGAAAAATCAGGGGGCTCGTACCCTGATCTTAATAAAAATAAAAGAAATATTATAGGATAAAGATTATGTTTGGAATAATATGTTTTACAATAGCAATGATGATGATAGCACTAATAGTAGGACTATCTTTTTTATTATTAATGGAGTCTGGGATAAATTTAAATGCTGGTAGGAATTCTGGAGGAATTCTGATGGGAATTTGGAGATTAGAACATTCTGAAGACAAACCTGAACTTCCGCACGGTAATCAGTTATAAATCCAGACAAATGATTTTTTTAGGAGATAAGATATGGGTTGGATATGTTTTACAATTTGTTTTTTAGCATTATTATATGTTTTAGATAAAAATGACGTAATCTAGACAGATGATTTTTAAAAGGAATAGGATATGAGTTGGAATAAAAATACAGTTAGTTATTCAGAAATCAATGCTACGATAACAGTATTAAAAGAATTAGGACAAGAATATAAATTAACTATTCTTGGCACTGTTCCTGGTCATGGATCGAATGATGAGTATAAAAGTAAGTATGATATTCGTAAATTAGAGTATAAAGATACTGTTATTATAGAACAGATGAAGAGACACTTTGATTGTGATAGTGATGATATTATTATTTCATTTCGATTTACAGGGGATGATAAGATTCCTGAAGATTGGAAACTCGAGATTACTGTTGGGAAATAAGATATATGCGATATAGAGGTATAACATATTTTAAGTTTTTGGATAATAAATTCTTTCATAATTTGTTTAAAAAGTATTTTTGTCCGAGAGAGATTCATTTATTTGATGAAACAGAGAGTATAGATAATCATTATTTATCTTGTGATGCTTGTGGTTTAGAAGTTCATATTGAGAAAATAGTTGAAGAGAAAGATATTAAGATATGAATGAAAAAGTATATTTAACAAGAGACGAAGGTGATGATAAGATCTATGTTTGGAGGAAACCTTTGAAAAGCAACTGGTCTCCTACCAAATTAAAAGACTGCGAGATAGTTAATTGGCAGAGATTAGATATGAATAATGTAGATATTTATCTTGCTCTTGATTTTAAAAAGAAATTTGGTTTTATTATCCGTGCCAAAACTAAAAAATGTACCCATTTACCTATAGACCTTCTTCATAATGAAAATTATAAACTTATCTCTAATGATCCTGATAGAAAGAAATAAATCCAGACGAATGATTTTTGTAAACGGAGACTAAAATGACAGAAGAAAAATTTAAAAAGATAATGAAAGATGATGATATTGAATGTATTATTGGGGACATCGAAGAAAATAATGCTCTTATGGGTTTAAATTTAATAACTAAATATCTACCTAAAAGTGGAATAGAAGCAGCTGAACATGCTATAATTTATGGTCCAAATATTGAAGATTTAGTAGAAGCAGGGATAACAGAGGAGGATGCTATAATACTTAAATCACTAAACTGGATGATCGATGAATTTGAAGGATTATCTTGTTTCGTTTAATAAAATAAACTCATAAAGCACTGAAAATACAGTAGTTATAAAAATATTAATATTTTCTTGACACTGAAAGTGAAATAGAGTATAATGTTAGGTCGATAATAAGATATAAGAATAATTTAAGATAGGAGAATATAATGTATAAAATATTTGGAATAGTAGTAGGAATAATAGGATTTGTATGGCTTCTTATTTATTTATGTAAAAGTGCTAAGTTTGATAAATTTATAAAAGATTTATTTGCAGAAAAAATAAACACTTCTCCTACTACTAAAACAGTTATTAGTAAAATAGATCAAGCTGAGAAGGGTCTTCAAGAAAGAGTAGAAATAAATATAAAGAAAGTTGAAAAGCTTAAAAAAGATTCTAATAATATTACTAATTTTCTTGGAACAAGGGATAAATGTAAAGAAATAAAGGAGGGGAATGCATGATATAAATTATGGAGGTTATGTATTAGTGTAGTATTGTATTAGTTTAAATAAAAATAATAATGTAACAAAAATTTATGGAGTAAGTATTATGAAGACAAAATATTATATTATTTTAGCGGTCGCAATGTTTGTGTCTGTTTTGGGATTAATGATTTTGAATGGAGCTATTGGAACATGCGATGCTCAAGAATGGATCGTGGTGCAACCGATTGTGGGCGATGTTCATATTATGGAAAATCCTGGACCATATTGGAAAGGTTTTGCTAAAACATGGTCATATCCTCGCAATATTGAATTTCGTTATAATGATGATCCAAAAGATGGAGACGCTGATGACGAAAGAATTGAAGTAACGTTTAATGATGGTGGTATTGCTCTTATTAGTGCATATATTCGTTTGCAGACACCTCTTAATGAAATAAATCGTTTAAAATTTCATCAACAATTTGGTGGTATGCATGATAATATTAAAGCATCGATTAAATCATTTATGATTGATTGTATGAAGTCAACAGCGCCTCTTATGAGTGCATCGGAAAATCAATCGGCACGTAAATCTGAATTTCGACAGCTAGTGTTAAATCAGATGTCAGTTGGTCTATATGATATGAATTTGGAAGAAGTAGTTAAAAAGGATGCTACTGATACAACTGGTGAAGAAATTACTTTATTTAAAACTACTATTAAACTTTTAGATGGTAAGCCAATTATTACAACAAGGTCTCCTATCGTTGAAAAGTTTAAAATGGAAGTAACTCAATTTTCAGTTACAGGTACAACATATGATGAGAAGACAAATGAACAGTTTGCAGCTAAAAAAGAATCATATCTTGGTGCAGAGCGTGCAAAAGCTGAGCGTAGTCAAGAAGTTCAAGAACGTTTGATGATTGAGGAAAAAGGTAAACGTGAAAAGGCTGAAGCTGAAGCGGCTGCAAATGTTTTAATGGCAACACAGGTTATTGAAGCAGAGGCGATGGCGAATGTTGCACTTCAAGAAAAAATTGAAGCAGAAACAAGAGCTAGTCAATTACTTTCTGTCGCTGAAATTACAAAAAAAGAACAAGAAACAATTGCAAATATGGGATTGACAGTAGCTTCAATAAGAGCAGAAACGGCTCAGAAGGAAAAAGAAGCTACAATTCTTGCAGCTGAAGGTATGAAAGAAGCTATTGAATTGTCAGGTGCTATTACTGAACTTGAACAAGCTATGATTGATGCAGAAGTTGCAAAGGCAGAATTAGTAGCTAATGCACTGGCTGATATAAAAGTTCCTACAACAATGTTTATTAGTGGTGGTGGAGCCGGTGACGAAAACGCTCTTACTACAAATCTTGTTAATCTTCGATTAATGGAAGCATCAGGCTTGTTTGATAAGATGAATGTCGATAAAACAGCAGTTGTCGAACGAGTACAGCGTAATTAGATCTCATTAGACCCCCAAGGATTGACCTCCATAAGGGTTTACAAACCCTCTTCTATTACAATAGAAGGGGGTTTTTTTATTTTCCAGACAAACGTTTTTTTCTAATGATAGATTGATGATAACTTTTTTTGGAGTAAAAAATGCTATTAAATACTAAGAAAAAACCTATTGGAATTATTCTTTGGAAGGGAAAATCATTATTAGACGGTAAAAGAATAATGGTTATTGCTACTGGAGTGTTTAGTAAAACAGAGAATAGAAAAACAGGCAATATGATACAAACATGGATTTTACGTAGAGATATTAATCCCATATTGGCTCGTAGAATGGGAGAAGATTATAGTATTTGTGGTAACTGCAAAGCTCGTGAGAAATCTACATGTTATGTTAATCTAGGTCGTAGTCCTTTTGCTATTTTTAATGCTTATCATGATGATAGATATAAAATGTTTGAAGATAAAGATTTAGATTATTTTAGAGGTCGTTCAATTCGAATAGGTTCTTACGGAGACCCATCTTGCATACCTTATGAGATATGGGAAAATATTTGTGAAGTTGCTAAATCATGGACAGGGTATACTCACCAGTGGGATAATAAGAAGGTAGACCCTCGATTAAAATATCTATGTATGGCAAGTGTAGATAGTATAAAGGGTTATATGAAGGAATACGAGAAGGCTCAGCAATTAGGATGGAGAACATTTAGGATTAGAGAATCTTTAGATAATCCACTAACAGATAAGGAGTTTATTTGCCCTGCAAGTAAAGAAGGTGGAGTTAAAACTACTTGTGAAAAATGCAATTCATGTAATGGATTAATTTCCGGTAGTTTTCATAAAAGCCCTGTTATAGTCCATCATGCAGATAGTGAGGCTATGGGTTCAATGTGGAGATTAGAGAGATATATAAAGATGATGAAATTAATTAAGTGGAAAAAATCTTGGCGTAGAGATTATCAGACAGAGAAAAAAAAGTTTAAAGAGGTTTGTCCTTTTTAAAATCCAGACAAATGATTTTTTAGAATATATAAATGTTGGGAGCAAGCCAACTCAGCCAACCTAAATATAAAGGAGTATGGCTTCTCCCCACAAATTAACTAATAGTAAATTAAAAAAGTGTAGAAATATAATATGGAAAAGACATGGCAAAATTTTGTAAAATTAGCAATTTGGTTAATTAGCACTTTTATCTATGGAGCTACTGGTTTGTTCTTTATTTTTATTATAAATGAAGAATATTGTTCTCATTTTGATATAGATTTTATAGGGTGGTTGTTTGTAATTGCAAGTATTATAATTGGTTTTGGATTATATCCTTATCGAGAAAATTAATTTTTATTGGAGAAGAAATGGAAGAAACAGACAAAACTAAAGCAGCAAATGAAACAAGGATAGGAATAAGATTAATTATAACATTTTTATCTATAATGGGGTTATGGTTTTCTACATATAATCTAGCTATGTCATCGGTTTTTATACCACTGTTAGGTTGTATAATATTTTCTTTTGGTTTAACTGGTTGTATTTGTTGGAATGATATAAAAGATTTAGAATAAATTCCAGACAAATAGTTTTTTGGAAAGATAGATTATGAAGATATTAATTTGGTCAGTAGTTGGTTTTTTCTTATCAATAGTATCAGTAGTTGTATCTACTAATAATACTTCTATAATTGTTCCGTACAAATTAGGAGCTTGGATTTCGATTGTTGGTTTTTTGTTGGCTTTAGTTTTTGCAATTATGATTAAGATATTGCTAATGTATAGTTTTACAGAAATGGAAAATCAATTATGAAGAAAAAAGTTTATGATATGTTGAATCAAGAAATTACAGTAGGATGTAAAGTTCTTTATTTTCCTGCGGGAAATGAATTTCAAATTATAAGAGCAAGAGTAAAAGATATTAAAGTTAAGACAATAACAGAACGGTCTTTTGCTCATAAAACTCCTTATGATAGAATAACTGTTACACTAGATTGTGGGGGTATTTTTGGTATTAAAAAAATAAGGAATGAGGATAGATTGTTAGTTTGTGATAAGTTAGGCATTAAAGAGAGATGGTTAGATAAGTAATAAAGAACAGAAAAGAGGTTTGTGATACGAGGGACTATCTGAAACCGGGATATATTTGGTAGCGAAAGATCATAAATCTGGCATATAGCTTAAAATAAAGCATTGGCACATTTGTACCAAGGATTGAGGAGCATTCCCTCTTATGCCTCTGTTTTTTATTTTCCAGACAAATGATTTTTTCCTTGCACTAAAGTGAAAGTTATGATATAATGGAGAAATTATGAGTACTACAACAATATATAAAGAAGATTTTACCGGTGATAATTGGCTATGTATTATAAGAGATCTAGAATTACCAGTTGATACAGATGAGATTATAGTAAAATATATTAGTCATATAACAAGCACATTAAGACAAGAAAAAAAGGATAAAAAAGATGCAAGTAGTAGAGCATAAAAAGTTTAGTTGCACAAAATTAGGTAAAAATGCTAATAAGTTCTGGAATGTTACGTTATATGATAATGATGATGTAATGTCGGAATGGGGAAGGCAAGGAAGCACTCAACAGTCTAAAACATGGTATGGAGTAGGCCGTCCTTTTATGAATAAGAAAATTGCTGAAAAGGGGAAAAAAGGTTATCATGAAAATCAAGTAGTAGAAGGAGTAGGAGATATAAAAGTATCAGCACAAAAAGTTGCTAATAATGATTTAAAAGATATAGCAGCAAAACAAATTAAATCAAAAAGCACAGTTGTATCTAAGTTAATTGATTTTCTTGTTAAGATAAATGCTCATCAAATTTTAAAGGCAACAGGAGGAAAAATCCAGTACGATACAAGTTCAGCAACATTTAAAACTACTCAAGGAGTAGTTATTCCTGCACAAGTATCAAGAGCAAGAGATTTATTAAATGATTTAGCTGATTCTATTGCTAAAAATAGATTTAGTGGTATTCAGTTTGAAGATGATTTAAATGAATATTTATCTATTGTGCCTAGAGATTTTGGACGTAGAAGATTAAATCCTTCTGATATTTTACCTGATTTATCAGCCGTTCAAAAAGAGAATGATATTTTAGATGGTTTAGATGCAAGTTTTGCAGGATTGCAAACAGCTAAACCTAAAAAGAAAACTAAAAAGAAAAAGGTAGATACTCCGAAAATATTTGATGTTCAAATGGAGATCGTCGAAGATAAAAAAGTGATAAATAGAATACATGAACGAATAAATAAAACTCGTAAAAAAGTTCATTCTTGCAATCATTTAAAATTAAAAACTATTTATACTGTTTCTATAAATACAATGGAAGAAGCATTTAAAAATGATGGGAAAAATGTAGGTAATATTAAAAGTCTTTATCATGGCACTCGAAGTCATCATATTTTAAGTATTCTCCGTCAAGGTTTAATAATTCCTCCATCTTCTTCTGCTCATGTTACTGGGTCCCTTTTTGGCAGAGGATGCTATTTTGCTTCATCGTCAACGAAAAGTTTGAATTATAGTTATGGATATTGGGATGGTTCTCACAATGATCGATGTTTTTTATTTATTACAGATGTAGCTATGGGAAAGTTTTATACTCCTACAAATAAATGGGGGAATTTTCCTAAAAGTGGATATGATAGCACGTGGGCGAAATCTAGTATTAGTGGAATTTTAAATGATGAATTTATTGTATATAGACCGTCTCAATCTAATTTTAAATATTTATTAGAATTTAGTTAAATATTTAAGAAAGATTTTTATATATGTTATTCTATTAGAAGTTTGTCACATAAAGACCTGAAACCATTATACAAAAAATGGTATCCTAAGAGTAATGATTATAAGAAAGTAATTCCAGAGGATGTAGATATTTCTCCTGTGTCTTTATTGAATTGGTTTATGGATGATGGGACTAGCTATCAAAGAAGAAAGAATAGTAAAACTAAACAAATTGTAATAGTATTATGTAGTGAATGTTTTACGAAGAAAAATCAGCAAATGATTGTTGATAAAATAAATAAAGAATATGGATTAGGATTTAAAGTAGTAGCATATTCTCATGGAACGAGATGGAGAATAAGATTACCTCAATCTCAAACATCTTTATTCTATGAGATCATTGGCCCTTGCCCTGTTCCTTCTATGGAATATAAATGGAAATAAAATCCAGACAAATGATTTTTTAAAACCGTAAGATAATTAGTAGTTAAATAAATGATAATAATTTTAATTTTGGAGAAACAAAAATGTGTAGTGTGACAGTCGCAAATGCCATCGTTCAAATGATGCAACAGATGGTAGCAAATGAAGAAGTTTTTACTGCTTATGATATTACTATAGCAGTAAGAGCAATAGAGTCCGATACTGTTCCTCATAGGGACGTTCGGACAGTTGTGCATAACTCCTTTGATGCAGGGGAGATGACCAACTATCAAAGTGCTCTTTGCACTCTTGATTTACAAAATGACCCAACTGCCGTCGTTTTTTATCCTAACGGCAAAAACCCTTCTGACCATCCTCTCGTTGAAGATGATACTCAGTCATCTGTTACTTCTTCTGATGCTAATGATTCGGATAGTTCTGATGATAGTACTGATGCTGATATTTATTCCGTAACCGCAGAGGGTAGGATAAATATTCCTAAGAAGGTGTTAGATCAGGTAACACCAATCGGTAATTCTTTTGACTTTATGATTAATGGTTCGGTAAAATGTCGTTCAATTAACTCTGATGGTCGTATTCGTTTCTCAATGGCGGATTTAGGATTTACTGGTTCAAAATGTCGTGTTATAGTTGATTCGATTAAGAATACTATTAATCTTGAGCAGGCGTAACCACGATTGTAAAAGAGTTTTTCTCCAAGAATAGGGGAGAGTAGGATTTAATCTTGCTCTCCCGATTTTTTCCAGACAAATGATTTTTTAAAAGTGTAGAATATGAAGCAAATAATAAAAAGTTTAGGTAAACACGCAAATCAAATAGAGTGTGATCTTTATAGAGAAGTTTTAGCACTTAACAATCACATGAATAATTGTAGTTGTGATGATGCTGTTTATTATGATTTTTGTAATACTTGCTCACATTATGAAGTTACTTCTTTCTGTCTTAATTGTGGTGGATATATAGATGATAGAGAGGGAAGTTCTAAATAATGTTTTATAATATAGAAATAACATCAGACAATGAAGTTATGGGACATCTTGGTATATGGAATGGTAATCTTATGACTCATGCACCGAATAGAAATTGTGTTATATGGATGAAAAGTGAGAAGGTAGCACAAAGAATGGTTAAAAGAATTTTAAAAAAGTGGAATAATATAGAAGTTAAAATAAAAGAATATAGTAGGATATTAAGATGAAAGATGAATTTATAAATAAAAAACCTATAGAAGTAGGTGATTATGAATATAAAGGAGGAGAAGGATGGGTTAAGTCTGAGAGGGTAACAGTATTAAAAAATGGTGAAGTACTATGTATTAAATTTCATAATGAAATGCTTCCTAATAGTAGGTTTATAGAAATGAAAGATATTCCTATTACAGGACTATGGAAGAGAATAGTATAGAATCCAGACAAATGATTTTTTAATAGGATAGATTATGAAGCAAATAATAAAAAGAATATAGTAGGAGATTAAGATAATGCCAGTAAAAGTAAATCCAACTAAAGATGTAAAATGCAAATGTGGTAAAAATACTACTGTTAGTATAGAACCGGCAACTGCTTATTGTAAATTAACAAGATTTGTTTGTAAGTGTGGAGAAATATATCATATAGTCGATTATATGAATGGTTGTATTGTATATTATTGTCCTTCTTGTGATGTTGATGCTGAAGTAGTGAAGATGTTAAATAAGGAAAGAAAAAGATGTAGTTATCCTATGTCTGATTTTTATATATATGAGGATGAAGTTATAGCAGGCGAAAGAGTTTCAACTATTGAAGATTGCAAGGGTTGTGATATTTTTGAAAATGATTGTTGTGATGACAAACATTGCTTAATTATTGAGAGCAAAGAACAAAAAGATTGCTTTAACCATTGCCCTGCCTGTGATGCAGGGGAAGATAAAATAGATTGGGGACAAAAGGATTGGGCTGATAATTGTGCGTGGCAAAGTGCCACCTGTGAAGTATGTGGATGTGAGTTTGAGGAGTTTTACCACTATGCTAACACTGAATATGATATAACCACACATAAATTCCAGACAAGTAAAAAATAGAAGAAATAAATTATGGAATATAAAGTAATATTTGCAATAGAAATAAAAGCAGAGACACCAGAAGAGGCAGCTTTGGTTATAGAAGACTATATGAGAAATAGTCATTGTAGGCCATTTTTAACAGTTATTGATTGTAATGAAATTTCAAAAGAAATAGATTTAGAGAGTTCTGATCTTAAATTGGAGAATTTATAATTATGAAATTAGGTGAATTAAGAACAGTAGAAGGGGATGTAACTAATCCCCAAACAACTAATGATAATGAAATAGCAATTATTCCTCACTGTTGTAATAATGAAAATATTTGGGGTGGAGGTTTTGTAATCGCTCTTTCTAAAAAATGGCATTTACCTAAAAAAGTATATGAGAATTTTTGTGAAAGAAATAGAAGTCGTCTTATTTTGGGAAAAGTTTGTTATGCTAAAATAGATAATCATCTTGTGATTGCTAATATGATAGGACAAGATGGTATTATGTCAGAAGATAATCTTAAACCTATTAAATATAGAGCACTTATGAATTGTATGGCAGAGGTAGCAGCTTATATCGAGATGATAGAATGTCAAACTAATAATCCTGTTGTCATTCACTGTCCTAAATTCGGAAGTTTAAGGGCCAATGGCAACTGGGACCTCATCTTAGAACTTATTAGGGAATTATGGTTAGAAAACGGCATAGATGTGGTTATTTATAAATTTAAAGAATAAATAAAGGATTTTTCTCTGCATTGTAGAAATAATATAGTATTAGTAATATTATAATATTTTTACAATAAGGAGAAAAATGAGATTAGCAAAAAAATATGATAAAAATTATTTGGAAAAGATCGTTAAAGAAAGTAAAAGTTTTAGAGAAATGGGGAAAAAATTAGGAGTTGATTCCCAGACTGCTAAATCTGCTGTTTTAAGATATAATATTTTATATATTCATTTCAAACATGGCAAATCGTATGATGAATTAATCGGTAAAAAATTTGGTAAACTCACAGTTTCAAGCATTTATAAAAAAAATAGAGAAGGTAAAAGATCTTTATATCGAGCAAAATGTTTATGTGATTGCGGGAATGAAAAGGATGCAGATGCTAGTAGTCTTAAAGCTAAAAGAACAGGAAAATGTGGCAATTGTATTAAAAAAACATATAAAAAAAGATATAAGAAAATAACTGGTAAGAAAAACAAGAACTTTACTGGTTATGAAGAGATTAGAGGAAGATTTTGGACTCAATTAAAAGCCAAAACAAAAAAAAGAAAAATAGTTTTTAATTTAGATATTAAAGATGTTTGGGAATTATATTTAAAACAAGATAGAAAATGTGCTTTAAGTGATGTTATTATAAAATTTGGAAGAACAGATCATAGAACAGAAACAACTGCTTCTCTTGATAGAATAGATAGTAATATCGGATATGTCGAAGGGAATGTCCAATGGGTTCATAAATCATTGAATATTATGAAAAATGATTTACCTAATAATATATTTATAGGATTATGTTGTCAGGTAAATAAAAGATGTGGAGATCAGGGTGTAAAAGATATAAAGAAATTATCTGAGAACCATTTTATAAAACGTGGAGATAAAAGACGCAAGAATCCAGACAAATGATTTTTTAGAATAATAAATTGTTAATAATTAATTTAGAAAGGGAAAAAATGAAAGAGTTAGTGAGAAAGATCGTATGTATTATTCTGGTTGCTAATATGTTATTAGTATCAGGATGTGCAGGAAGACAGGCCAATCCTGTTCAAGTATCGCAATTTAATGATAGTCAAATGAGTTGCAATCACTTAAAGGCAGAAATAAGTAGAATTCGATATGAAATTCAAAATAAAACAGGACAAAAAGCAGAAGGAGATTTGAAAGATACTGCACTTTTTGCGGCAGGAATGGTAGTCTTTTGGCCTGCTCTGTTTTTTATGGATTTAAAGAATGCTGATAAAGTGGAGCTGGAAGCATTAAGAAATAGATATAACTATTTGATTAATGTCTATAATAATAAAAATTGCCCATAAGAGAAAAAGATAAATCCAGACAAACAATTTTTTATAAGGATAGGCTATGGAAGAAGGAATATGCCCAAAATGTAATAATGAAGTTGCTTATGATTGCATAACAGATGATGGTCTGGAAGTAATCGGTGAAGAACGTATCGTTTATTATCATGTTGAGTGCACTCAATGCAATTATGAAGGAATAGAAAAATATAGGCTTGTTTTTAGAGATAAGTAGTAAATAAATTTAAATAATTGGAGAAGAAATGACTAAGAAACAAGTAGTAAAACTTTTACAAGATAATAATAAAGAACTAAGAGGAACTAAAGAATTAGTACCACAAGGAGGCTCTATTTATCTTGCTATTGCTAGACAGATAGGGATTAATGATGGAATTATTTATAGTTTAGTAGATGATGAGCCAATAGAATGAAAGTAAAAGATTGTTATGAAGATGGAGTTTGTCCTGATTGTTCTGAAATAATTCCTAATTCTACAGGAGAAGGAGATCAGTGCACTAACTGT
>Ga0233415_10000109_pt1 | contig 38116 bp, 57 predicted proteins | sample Na_anoxic_12_MG_FD_188631 | JGI IMG/M metagenome (GOLD analysis project Ga0233415, IMG submission 188631) | Seawater microbial communities from Saanich Inlet, British Columbia, Canada - Na_anoxic_12_MG | ecosystem: Environmental > Aquatic > Marine > Inlet | place: Canada: British Columbia...
ATCAAACACGTTGTTCAAAAACCGCAACGCAATCCAACCGGTGATTTTTTTTCCTTTCTTACGTTCGACGACTGACTCGATTTCATTAATCAATTCAGTATGCCACAACACAACCTTTTTAAGATTCTCAATTCCCTTTTTCATGTTTTAATTTTTTATTGAATAGTAAATTTTTAGGAAAATAATAATAATTTTGTTATTTTTGAAACGAATCCGTGAAAAAATGCTATTTTATTTAATATCTGATAAAGAACTCCCTGAAGGTTGCACGATAGCAATTCCGCGAAACATGGTTTTGTTTCAAGAATTCGAATCCGCAAACAAAGAGAAACACGAATCAGGATATTCGACGATTTACAAAGTAATTATTGACATAAAGATTCACGATCCGTTGATGATGTCGCAGACCGAACACGTCTACACACCGGACGAATCAGGACGGTTTCCTGACCATTCAACAGATGACGGACTGTTCAGATTCGAATTGATGGACAAAATCACGAACATCGAAGAATCACGCGACATATTTTCAACGGTCGCACTATTGGAACAAATCAGACAATTCGGTTTTGATGCCGTCTTTGTCTTTAGTAATTTTAAGCGAGAAATAATTGTAATCAATAAATGTTCAGCGAAAGTAATAGGAACAACAACAGAAGAAAAGTCGTAACATTGACGAAACGAGTCAAAGGTCTGTTTCGTCTCGGACTGTTCCGCAAACCAAACAAGACACAGACGAACATCCTGACAGACGTCGGAGACATGACTCTCGGAATGATAGAGTTCTTAATTCGCGACGAATGGACGTCAACAAAACAGTATTTTGATAGCATCGAATCATTTTTATCGTTCGAAAGCAAAACATTTAATTATGTTCCTCCGTTAAAATATGAGATAGGACACATGATTGAAGTATCAAACATGATTTATTTACAACATCAAATCGTTGACCTGAGAAAGACATTCAAGTTTAAGGAAGACAGACAGACATCAACAAATGACTAATAAAATTAAAATATCATCAATTAAACCGAATCCTGACAATCCGCGAATTGTCAAAGATGATAAATTTTATAAATTAGTTGAGAGCATCAAACAATTCGGTGAAAAAATGTTTCCTTTGCGTCCGATTGTCGTCGATGAAAATAATATAATTTTAGGCGGGAATATGCGATATAAAGCATTAAAACACTTAAAATACATAACAATTCCGGACACGTGGATAAAACAGACGACAAACCTGACAGACGACGAAAAAAAGGAATTCATAATAAAAGACAATGTTGGCTTCGGTTTGTGGGATTGGGACTTGTTGTCGTCAGATTGGGACGCGGACTTATTAGATTCTTGGGGAATGGACATTCCGGAATTTGAATTTCAGGAAATTGAAGCACAGGAGGACAACTACGAAGAACCTGAACAAATTCAAGTCGATGTTGTTCATGGCGATTTGATAGAATTTGTTTGTCAAGACGGACGCGTTCACAGGCTTGTTTGTGGGGATTCAACGTGTATTGATACGGTAGAAAAATTAATGAAAGGAATCAAACCTGACTTAATTCATACTGATCCTCCCTATGGAATGAATGCCGTCAGCAAAAGCGGAGTGTTAAGCAAAAATTATACTTCAGATATTATTGGAGACGACAATAATGAAACTGCAAAAAAATCATTCAATTTAATTTTTTCTTTATATAAAGAATCTTTTCAGGTTTGGTGGGGAGCGAATTACTACTCTTCAATACTTCCTGATAGTGAATGTTGGTTAGTATGGGATAAAAACAACGGACAAAGCGACCAAACGGACTGCGAGGTTGCTTGGACAAATTTTAGAAGTGTAATTAGACAATTTACGAAAGCAAGCGAAAAGACAAACAGAGTTCATCCGACACAGAAACCGATTGATTTGTTTAATTGGGTTTATTATAAGTTTAATTTAAAAATAGAAACGGTCGCAGATTTTTTCGGTGGTAGTGGTATGTCTTTAATAGCATCACACCAATTGAAACTTACTTGTTTTTTAATGGAATTTGATCCTTATTATTGTCAAATAATAATAGACAGAATGAGAAAATTTGATTCAAACATAAAAGTCAAAATCAACAAAAAAGAATATAAAACAGAAGAAGTATTTTTTTAATCATAGATAGAGACGTTTATGAAAGATAAAAAGAAATCAAAATCAGGGAGAAAGAAAATAATTATTGATTGGGACAAAATTGATAATTATCTGATGTCAGGTTCAAACGGCATTCAGGTTGCCGCGATGATTGGCATTCATTACAACACATTAGTCAACAAGTGCAAAGAAGAAAAAAAATGTGATTTTAGTGATTATTTGCAACAAAAGAAAGAGAAAGGAAACAACCTATTGAAAGCGATGCAATATAAACTTGCTATGAACGGCGACAGAGGGATGTTGATTTGGCTCGGAAAGAACAGACTCGACCAATCCGACAAGAAAGAGATAAAACAACATAATACAGGCAGTCTAATAAAAATAAACATGACCGGAGGAAGTGATGAACCAATCCGGACAGAGAACGACATAAAAGAATGACGTTCAATTTTGAAATGTCGTCCGTCTTTCGATGGAATTACGAAAGCAAAAAACCGATTGTTGTAAATCAGGGAGGAACATCGTCCGGAAAGACTTATTCAATCTTACAATTGTTAATCGTGAAATGTTTGCAAGAAAGCAATGTGATTGTGACAGTAGTCGGTCAGGACGTTCCAAACTTAAAAAGTGGAGCAATCCGCGACTTTGAGACGATAATCGACACAACTCCGTTTTTCTCGCAATTTCTCGAATCTGTCAACAGAACAGACAAATCGTATAAATTTGTTAACGGTTCAATCGTTGAATTCAAGTCATATGAGAACGAACAGGACGCGAAGTCAGGTAAAAGGACATATCTATTCGTCAACGAAGCAAACGGAATCCCTTTCAGCATTTATGACCAATTGCAAATCAGGACGGAAAGACAGATTTTCATCGATTACAATCCGACGTTTTCCTTTTGGGTTCATGATGAATTAATCGGACGTGAAGATGTCGACGTGTTCATTTCGAACTACAAACACAATCCGTTCATCAGTCCTGACATCGTCCGGAAGATTGAACAACTGAAGGAAACCAATCCGAACAAATGGAAAGTTTACGGATTAGGCAAAACGGGAGTTCTTGAAAATGTCGTGTTCGATTGCGTTCAATGGGTTCCGCGATTACCGACGGAGAACGTCAAACGTGTTTCGTACGGAGTAGATTTTGGATTTAGTCAGGATCCGACGACAATCGTCAAAACAGTATTGTCACAAGGAAAACTATATTCTGAATTGTTACTATATCAGACCGGACTGACGAATCAAGAAATCAGTCAGGAGTTCGAAAGATTAGGAATCAGGAGAGGAAGACGAACCGGTGATTTGATAATGTGCGATTCCGCTGAACCGAAAAGTATAAAAGAATTGAAGGTTTTGCAATGGAACGCGAAACCATGCAAAAAGGGAGCGGATTCCATCAGACACGGAATCAATTCGATAAAATCATATGGTGTTTTGCATTTGGTTAATTCGAAAATATGGAAACATGAACAGATTTCGTATATTTGGCAGATAAACAAGAAAGACGGTCGGACGGTAAATAAACCATTGGACAAACACAACCATTGTTTTGATGCACTTAGATATTCAGAACAAGGAATTCGAAAAAATACTTATAACACAGAATACACATAAATGGCGTACGTATTAACAACATCACAGTTCAATTCAGGTTTACAACAGAACAGTTGTAAATTGTTGAATTCACTTCGATATATCTCTCAGGTGAGTCCGTTCAACATTCCTGACGTTCGGATTCAACTCGAATTAAATCAAATACAACCGTTCACAGACGACGCGTTCAGAGATTTCCTAACGGAATTATACAATCTTGAACTTGATTACACGTCACTTTCTGCGTCAGAAATCACCGTCATGAACGTCATCCGTGAATTTATTTCACCGTTGCCGTCGTCGGCTTGTTGTGGTGCAGACGTTCCGACATTACTGAACACGACGCAAGTATACAACGACCGTGTCGGTTCATTGTCTTTTGAGAAAGAGGCAAGAATTGAATTTGATGACACCGTGACGTGTGACGTGTTCGATATAGAAACGGCATGGACTCCGGTCGGACTCGCGCCGGCATTAATTTCGTCGGTCAACGTCCTGAATCAACTCGGTTGTGTGAGTAATAAAAATGTATTTTCTTTTTTGTGGCTTGATTTCGTCGCGGATCCGTCAGGTTTCACGTATAATGTAGACATGAACATTCGCGATGATGTCGCCGGAACGATTGTCGTCCTGAATCAAAATTTCACATTTTAAATTGTAATTAATTAATTGTTATATATATATAAATAGTACTATTATGAACTTATTAAATTCTTTTCTTTTGGATTGTTGTCCGTTGGCGACATCGCTGACAGACATTCCGTCATCATCATGTCCTGAGAACATCGGACAGATTCAAAGATATTGGTTTGTACGCAAAGGCGTTGTTGTCCTTGACACACTTGCACCGGCTTACGCAAATTCAACTCCGGCAACATTAGTCGGTTTAGACCCGTTGGAACTCGCAACATGGAACATTTTGTTTTCAGCAGTCGATGACAGTCATGTCGTTTTGACTCCATTAATCGGAGGCGATTCAACTGTAACTGCCGGAAGTCCGGTCACATTCGGCGGCGGAGACAATTCGACATTGAACGGTGAGCAGTTCGTCACGGCAATCAATCCGTCCGACGTATCTGTCAGATTCGACTCCCTGACTGCCGCACAAATTTCCGCGTTCAGAACATTAACGTGTGAAGGAAACGGACTCGAAGTCTTTTTGGTATCTCAGGAGGGCAAAATTTGGGGTTCTCAGACAGGCGATTTATTCAAAGGATTCGATTGCACAAACGTCGTTCTTGGTTCACTAACGAATAGCGGATTCGGAACACGTGATTCAAACACAATGACGTTTCAATTATCTTTCGATTGGGACGAAACAAAGGCGTTTTTGACTCCGTCGGATTTCAACGCATTAACTGTATAAGATGGCAAAGATGCCGAAAAATATCAGGATTATTTCAAAAGTTGGAGTTGTGGCAGAACTTTCGTTCCGTCATGCTCTTAACTTTTTGAGATTGCAACAATCACAAGGACGTGACGATTGTCGAATTGACTCAACAACATTAGAATTCAAAAATAATGAGATTGTCAGAATCAAATCTAATAAAAAAGATAAGAAAGAAACCTAATCACGGAAGGATTTCGGACATGATGCGATATCAATCACGTTTGAAAGTAATGTCTGAACCGTTGTTTTTCTTCGAAATCGAACAAGAAACAGGTTGGTCTGAAGTCAAACAGGCGATTCGCAACTCTGTGACGGGCGAAAAGTACAACCGTGTGATGAACTTTTTTTCCTTTCCTTTGCCGATTGTGTCAATTGCGAACGATATATCTGAAGATTTGAATCGTGTGTTCAACGGAAGGAATGCGAATTTCTCGGTTCAATATCCTAACAAGCGAGCGGAACAACAAACCACAGAATTGTTGATGATGCTGAAAACTCGCGAATGGATTGAAAAACACGGACGTCGTGTTTTCAAATGTCAACCGCAAACGATTGTCGTCATCGACAAAGATGTGTCCGGAATTCCGTTTTATCTGTCCGTCGGTCTTGACAAGTTAATCGGTTATGATGTCGACGAACACGATGAATTCAAATACATTATTTTCGACCATTCATCAGGAGAGGACGAACGCGGAAAGTACAAAAAGATTGCGTTCTATGACGATGAATTTTATCGTGTTGTTGAGGAACGTTCCGGAGTCATGACGTTAATCGTCGAGAATCCGCACAATCTCGGATTCTGTCCGTGTCGTTGGTTTGTCGACGAATCGCTGAACAGTCAAGACAAAGCGAAGCGATTCAGTCCGTTGTCTCCTGTTCTCGGTACAATGTCGGAATGGTCGCAGTTTTACGCATATTCATATTATGCTGAACATTACGGTGTCTTTCCTGTCGTTGAATTCGCTGCGGCAGTATGCGAAGACGAACATTGTATCAACGGTTATGTGTCTTATCCTTTAGAGAACGGAGGAATGTCTGTTCCGTCGACGTGTCCGTCATGTTCAAAAAACAAATTCAACGGTGCCGGAACATCAATCAAAATCAATCCGCGAATCGACAATGATGAAAACGATTCATCAGGATATTTTCGTTTTATCAGTCCACCGACGCAGAATCTTGAATTCGAACAGACGAAACAAGACCATCGCGAAAACTTCATCAAGGTCAACACGACAGGATTCAACGATGTGATTTCTCGCGATGCCGTCAATGTGGATCAGGTTCGTTCATTGATGGAGGACAGAAAGAAACCGTTGTTGAAATTAGCGGGTTTTTTGAATCGTCTGCATACGTGGATGATTGAGACATCTGTCAAATTAGCAATCAACACAGACGTCAAGGTTCATGCAAATTATGGGACGGAATGGTTTCTGTTGACAGAGAAACAACTTCAGGAATTGTTCAAAGGGGCGAAAGATTCCGGTCTTCCTGAGTCAGAAATTGACCAAATTTACAACCTCCTGATTGAAACGAAGTACAAAGGACAACCGCAAACAGTCAGGAAATTGTTGATTGAAAACAACCTGAATCCGCAACCATATCAATCAATCTCTGAATGTTTCGAACTTGCAAAAAACGGAGTTATGACACATTCAGATTTGTATTTGAAAGCAAATTTGATTAAATTTATAAAACGTTTCGAGAGAGAGAACGGTTCGATTGTCGAATTCGGTTCAGACATCACTTTCGAGCAAAAGATTAACATTATTTTAAACACATTCAAAAATTATGCAAACGATGAAAACGAGAACACGAACGAAGAAAGTCAAGACGATGAACGGCAATCTGTCGACCAACAAGGAGATTCTGAATCTGATTAATAGATATCCTGACGCGAATATCTCGACACAAATCTCTGTTAACAATTCACATTGTTTTTGTTTCTTAGGATTTAATGTCAAGAAAGGAACAGGAATTAATGTATCACTTCGCGTTCGACAATTTACAAAGACCGTCGAATTGTGGGAAGCGATGACAGATTATCAGAAACGTCCTGAAATTATTGGAGCATTTGAGACGGTCATCATGATACACAATCCGTACATTGAACCTGAAGAAACCGAGTTCGAAGAAAACACGACGGACGGACGGATGACGAAAGCAAAGAAAACCAAAATCAATAAGATGATGGAAAACGGAGACGGCACAGACGACGAAGGAATCAACGACATCGCGGAACGTGTCGGTCTTTCTTTCCGTCAGGTGAAAGATTACATTGATTCATTTTAAACACTATTTAATAACTTTTAAACATCAGGGACGATGGAACAGGAATTCAAAGATAAATTAACAACAGACGCAACACTTCAGGCGAAGGTTCTCGACATTCTCAAAGGGACGGACGTCGGCAAAGCTTACACGGAAACGGTTGCAAAGAATTATTTCGAGCAAAATGTCGGTTCAGAACATCGAAAGATATACGACTTTGTTGACAATGCAATGAAATCGGAAGGACTCGACAAACCTGAAGGTGTGAAAACATCCGAATGGGTTAACATGATTGCAAAACAGAACAAAGAACTTTCCGACAAGATTTCAACGATGTCCGCGAATCCTGACAAACTCGCGGAACAAATCGACGCATTGACACAGAAGCATAAAAAAGAAAAACAGAATTTTAATAAGGTTGCACAGGACGAAATTGCAATCAGAGACGCGGAGATTAAGCAATTGAAACAAGTTCAGACGGACGTGATGAAACAGTCAGAGATTCAGAAATCCGTCGCAAAATTAGAGTTCAACAAAGGACTCGACGAGAAATTGATAAATGATATCATTCAAGTCAAAACACAGATATTGATTCACAACTCTAAAATCGAGGACGGTGTTGTTGTTTGGTGCAAACCTGACGGAACACCAATCAAGGACGGCATCCTGAACGCAGGACTTGATTCGATTATCAGAAGTGAATTCGAATCTGTTCTCCATAAATCGGTCGGTGGTGGAAACGCAGGGACGCAACCAACACAGACCGGACAATTCAACGGTCAACAGGTAATTGTTGACACAACAAGGTTCAAAACACAAGAGGAGTTTTTGACCGAATTTAATAAAATTGCTCAAAGCAAAGGGATTGCAAAGGGCGAACAATACGATTCTTTATATTGGGACGCATTCGAAAGATATGACGTCAAACAATTGAGAGAAATTTAAAACAAACTTAAACTAATTTAAAATGTCAATAGTAAATTTAAAAAGACAGAACGCGCGCGGAGTATATCCGTCGGAAACAGACCGTCAACAGTTGCGTCAACAAGAATATGGTTATATCAATATGGCGTCCGCGTCGACTCCGTTGCTTATCAATTCCATCAATCAGGGAATTATTCAGCAAAGTTGGGGCGCACCGGCTACACAGATTCCCGTGTTTAGTAAGAACGTAGGAACGGCAACCGCGACAACAATGACTTGCGCATTTCCGGACGATGATGCGGATGCGGCATTGATGAACGTGACGTTCATTTCTGCTCATGCGGGTTTTCAAATCATTCCGAGAATGTCAGACCAATCTGATATAGTTACGGAAGCACAGGAGTTTATGAGAATGTTTTCTGATAAAGAGGAAGCACTTGCGGATTTTCTTGAAGGTGCATTATATACGGCACTTGATACTGCTGCCGCATCGACTTCGAATAGTGCGTTCATTGGTGTCGGTGCAAAATATGGAGCATTGGTCGGTGATGCAATTCAAGTGTCCGCAGTTCAATCAGAATTCTTTTTCAATGACGTGAAATCAATCATGCAAGCGGATAACTTCAGACGTAACGGTCTCGATGTAATCGGTGACGCACAACTTCCGTCATATGTGAATCAATATGTCAACCAAGGATCCGGAAACAACACGAATTCCGCATTCCAATTTAATGGTTTTGCGTTCCAATATTCGAACAGTACGGTGACGACTGCGTTGTCAACATCAACGGGTTTTGTAATGCCACAAGGAAGTGTTGCGATTATTTCAAAAGTTTCTCCTGATGCGAGAAACAATCGCGTTTCACAATCTTCAGGAGTTCGTTGGTCAGTTGAAACGTCTGATTTGCTCGGTGGATTGGAGATTGAAATGATGGTCACAGACTCATGTGAAGACGTTTCCGCAATCACATTGAACGCGGACGATACAAACGCATTAGTGAAAAACTATCAGCTTGGTTTGAACGTCGCAATCGTTACTCCTTACAACTTAGGAACAAACGGAGGAATCAAGAAATTCGACATTCTTCCTTAAGACGTGTTTAATTTTTGAATAGTGTTTCATAGGGGGACACATTTCGGTGTGTTCCCTTATTTAAAATATATAATTTATGTTTGATTTGCGCGCAATCACAGAGTTAAAGAAAGTCGTCGGTTTCCGCGACCATTGGAATACGACGGACGTTCCTGTTCTTCCGGTCATATTATCAGATTCGGAGTCCGGACAGTATTATCAGGATTTTCATCCGATGGTTCGACTCGATTACATTTCCGCGTTGTTGCCGTCAGACTATCCTATCGACACATTTCTCGACGACATCGAAACGTCTGCAATCAAACAGATGTTGAACAAAATGCAAATGTTTAAGAAGTTGAACAATTCCGGTCAGGATTTAGCGCGTAATAATTTGATTTATGACAACGTCCTGAAGAACAAACCAATCATCAACGAAAGTAGATTCGTCGGTGTGGAGTTCGCATTGAACGACACATCTGTCGGAATCCGTGCGATTATCAATCGAGTCGGTTTGTATCTTACAACGGCACAACCTTCACTTACTTTGTATCTGTTTAATTCTCTTCAGGAGGACGCAGTCAACACATACACATTCACGTCTGTGAACGCGAATTCTTTCACTTGGTTGGAGACGCAAATCAATATTGATTATCAGGATTCGAGTGGAACAGACGGAGGAATTTGGTGGCTTGGATATTATCAGAATGACCTTGTCGGACAAGCAATTTCCTATGACGTTTTAAATTGGCGGAACGGATATTGTCAGAAGTGCGACGGAGGAACACGTTCATCAAAGTTCAATTCAATTTCAAAATACGTTAATATGTCACCGTTTTATGTGTCAGGTTCATCACTTCCGGCAGTCGGAAAGTTGTTCGACGCGGATGATGTTGTGTATAATTATACTTGCAATTTTGGAATGAATTTTAATGTGTCCGTAGTGTGTAACTTGTCGCAGTTTTGGATTGATAATCGTCTGACGATGGTCAACGCAATCGGGAAAACGGTCGTCTTGAAAATCCTTCAAATGATGAAGGCGTCGAGTCAGATTTCAGCAATCGAACAGAACGTTCAGTTCAATATTATCAGAGATTTGGAAGGAGACAGAGAAACACAATCCGTTCCTTTTTGGCAACAAGCAGAACGTTCAATCAAATCTACTAATTTCGACCAATCGAATATTAATTCAACGTGTGTTCCATGTGCGCGGAAAGGGGCAATTTATGGAGCAGTATAATATTTTATTATGGCATTTGATGACACAATCCTGAACGATTTTAATGTGACAGTTGAACGACTGAGAACGTCAATCAACGAGTCAATCAGGACGTCCGTCGACAACAACAAAACCGTCATCAAGACGATGCAAACGGACGAACAAATGTATCAAGGAATCAACGCGTCAGGAAATGCAATCACTCCTTTCCCGTATGCAACAAGTACTATTAACTATAAAAAAAGGAATGGACAACCGACCGACAGAATAACGTTGAAAGATAGCGGAGATTTTTATGACAGTATTCAAATCGAAGCGAGAACGGACAATTTTGTCATCTCGACACAAATCACTTACTCAATATATTTAGTTACAAAATACGCTGAAATTTTAGGAATCACGGACACGAATCTTCAAACGTTCGTCAATACTTACACGTTACCAATTATAAAACAGAATTTCAATGATATTATTGCAGAATCCTAACATTCCGACGTCCGTCAATCCTGTTGAAATTGATTCGGCAATCATTGACATCAAAACAGAACTCGAAGTTTTGCCGTGGTTAACTCACGGTTACGGTCGTGCGTTCAAGAACTTAGACATCACGAACGGAGAACGTGTCTATTTTCCTGAAATCTATCTCGGAAAACAGAACGGATCATACAGATATACAAACATCAGTCCGGACAACGACAAACAAGGACAATGTTTTTTCTATGTCCGTCGTGAAACTATTTCCGAATATCAGACGGGAATGTATTCCTTTTTGAACTATGATGTTGCCGTCATTTTTTCCGTCAATATGGAATTAATCAACGCGACATTGACAGAGACGGACGTCTTTCAACAAGTTCTCGTTGCTCAGGTTCGCGACGTGTTGACGCGTCAGATTCTCGGAAAGTCTTATGTCCTGAAGGTGAACACGGTCGAATTTTTGTTCGAGGATGTTTTCAGGGAGTTCAATCTGACGGAACAGTCGACGATGGAAAAAAGTCCGTTGTCACATTTTCGTTTCAACTTGTCTGTGAAGATGCCGGAAACGTGTCCGACTCCTGAAATAACATCCGTCAGTCCTCCGGACGTCGGTTCAATGTCTTTGTGGTTGAAAGGTGATTCAGGCGTGAATGGTGGCGGCGCATCTGATGGTGATTCTGTCTTTTTGTGGGAGGATCAGAGTGGGAGTAGCAATCATTTTTCTCAACTTGTCGCAGTCAATCAACCTGAATACAAAACAAATTTAATTAACGGACAGTCAGGAATATTTGTAAACGGTAGCGAGTGGATGCAATTATTAAGTACCTCTCTATTCACAAATATCACAGAGGGTAGTGTTTGGATTGTTGCACAACAAACAACATCACCTCCTGTTCCTTTAAATGGTGGTACTTTTTGGAGTTGTGACGATGGTAGTCTACCTCCTTTTATGACAATGTACTCGGAGCGAGTGGTTCCTTTTGGGAATAATATTTATTTATATGGTGGTGGTGGGAATTACAAAAATCAATCTATAAATACACAAGACAATCAGCCACATTATATAGGGATTAATAAAGATATTTTAGGAGTGTCTTATTATGTAGATTCTGATATATTAATAAATACAAACTTAGGCGCAGAAAATTGGAACGTATATCAAAATTATTATATAGCTGACCAATTAGGAAACACGAACGCGACAATGATAGGATATATTTTCGAATTTATTGTTTATAATAAAGAATTGACACCGTCAGAAATCACAGAATTGACAATTTATTTTAACTCAAAATACGGTATATAATGAACGGAATTGTCAACACAAACAAAGATTTTTTGTCAGAACTTTCGTCAAGGTTACATTTGACATTAAACTCTGAGAAAATTAAATATGTCGCGCAAATTTACGCAAAAATTTTGCAACATCCTGAGGAATTAAAATTCGCTTTGTTGATTTCTGAAAATAAAATATATAATAATATTATTATGCAGACATTGACAGAGGACGAAAAGGAAATGATTCAAACGATTGGTTCAGATTGGTTTCCTGAAATAGAATAAACATGACTATTTTTATAATGTTCTTTTTGTTGTTTTGGTGGTTTATGCTTATATTTTATAAGATGAACATTCCGGTCAGATTTTACAATCGTTTTCCGTCGTCCTTTGCCGACCGTCTGACGAATTGCGAGTTCTGTCAGGAGTCACACATCGGAACATTATTCGCGTTGTTGTTGTTTCTGTATTGTGGCGATTACATTGTTTTGACTTTCGGATTCATGTCCGCGTCATTATCAAACCTATTAAAAAGATGATTAACTTTTTTAAGAAAAAAATCACCGTTGAGTTTTACGATAGCATTGAAGAAATGCCACATAGGAGATATATGAAATTCAATAAGGAAATGATGCGACAGAACGAAGTCGGTAACGACATGACGGACGTGATGAAACGCATTGAAAGGGCGATGTCGTTCATCAACGCGGACAGTTCAGACAAGGCGTTCAAAGAACTATCAAACGCACGAATGACGTTCAACTATGCAAACGCACAATTGCAACCGAAAGGACTCGCACTTGCGTCTATGGTCAAATCTGTGAACGGTATCGAACAGAATGACCTGACATCTGACGGTCTGCGTCGCGTCCTGAAGATGTTGCAAGATTTAGGAATCACAAAGAACGAAGTCGACACCGTGACGGAAGACATAAAAAAAAAGTTGAAACCGAACTCAAAATCTTCTTTCCTCTCGAATTTGAAGGAAAGAATATCATTTATAACACGGCATTAATTAATAAATTAAAGGCGCGGATTTCGTGGATATTGGAGGAAGACGACAACGTCGAGAAAGAACAGAAAGCAACAAAGGAATTGTTGAAATTAATTAAACCGAATTTTTGGAATCTGAACCGTGAAGGGAACGCGGACGTTGACATTGAAGTCGGTTTTGAGGAATTCATGATGTCGGTCGGAGAACACACAAAGGAAGACCTGAACACAATCACAACGTTCAAATTTTACACGTTGTTAAAACATATAAATAAAAAACATAAAGATGGCTGATTCGATTATATATTATCAGGATTTGATTGGTGAAGATGACACGTTTGACAACATTTTCGAGAACATCGAAGAGTTGAAAAAAGAACTTTTTAGTCTGACGAAAATCATGCAAAAAGACCTTTCTGTTCTGAATCCTAACGAAGAAAAGAAAATCGACAGAATCACGACAAAGATTGACAAGTTAATCAAAGCAAAAAAAGAACTTGACAGACAGGAGAAAAAAGCAACACAAACAAAAAAGAAATTAAACAACCTGACGGACAAAGAATTGATTGCGCGCGAAAAACTGAAAATTGCAAATCGTGAACGCGTTCAGAAGATGAAACAAATCGCAATTCTGACAGATAAAGAATCCGGACATATTGAAAAACTTCGCGCTGAACTTTCTCTGACAACAATTGCATGGAAAAAACTCAGTAAGGAGGAATTAAAAAGTTCGAAGATTGGCAAAAGTCTGACAAAGGATAAATTAAGATTAACCAATCAATTAAAGAAATTAGAGAAACAGACCGGAGACACACGTCGGAATGTCGGAAATTATAATTCAGCATTAGGAAAGACCGGAAAACTCGCTGCGCGTCTGTTCGTCGGTCGGTCACTCTTCGACGGTCTGCGTCGTGTCGGTTCAGCATTCAAAAACATATTTGAAGAAAACGAGAAAGGAAACAAAGATTTCGAAAAGTTCCGCAACACAATTTCATCCGTCACAGAAGGATTGAAAGGAATCGGTTTGTCAATCATTCAGTTCATCGTTCCAATTGTTCAGGGAGTCATCCGACGATTTCAGTTCTTCAGTCAAAAAATCGCGGAAGCATCAGGAGAGGGAACAGTTCTCGGTTCTGTTTTCGAAGGGATCAAATGGGTGATTAAAGGAGTGATTGACGTCCTTCTCGATTTCCCTTTCATTTTCTCAGGACTAAAGGCAGTATTTTCTGCATTTGGCGACCATGTCAGCGCAACATTCACACGGATGTCACTCGACGCGGAAAAATTGACGTTGGTAATGCAAGAGGCGTTTTTGCGTGCGACAGGAGTGAACACGACCGTCATGCAGAAACAAATCGCAGAGATTCAAAAAAAGATTGACGCGAACAGTAAAAAGATGATATTTACTGCCGCACAAGTCGGTGACATATACAAAAAAGCATCTGACGAAGCACGTGAAGAATTCGCAAAGTTCGAAGCGGAACAGGACGAAATCGACAGAAAAGCACAGGAAGCCGCGAAACGTCGCGAAGGTGCAACAGAACGCGAAAACAAACTTTTGAATGTTCAGATTCAACTCCGTAATGATTTGTTGATCCGCGTTCAGGCAATCGAAAACCTACAAAAACAACTGTCAAAATTAGAGGCGTCAAACATAAAAAACGCAAAACAACGAGCGCGAAGATTAGAGGAATTAAGATTCGAAGCAGAAAAGGAAGTCAGAGAGAAAGCAATTCAGGACGTTGTTGAAATGCGAGAAAAACAAGAGGAATTAATTCTTGCAAACTATGAAAAAAGTAGTGAGAAATATAAGGAGTTTATCATCATGCGCGACGCGGAAATTCTGAAATTGACAGAAATCAACGACGGACTCGAAACCGAACAGTTGAAGGTTCACGAACAAAATAAACTAAATATCAAAATTGATTTTGCAGAAAAGACAAAAAAGGAATTTGAAAAAATAAGAAAAGAAGAGATTGACGAAACAGATGCAGAATTAAAAGAACAGGACGAAAAAGAATTTGAAGATTTTGAAAATTCATTAAAGAAAAAACTCGGATTTTTAACGAAAGCAGAAAAGGAAACAAGGAAATTTGAGAGACAATTAGCTGACCTGAAGATTCAAAATATAAAATCAGACACAGAGAGAGAAATCGCAATTCAAAAAGAAAAGTTTAAACGAATGCGCGAAGACATAAAAGCAAATGAAAAACTGACCATCGCACAAAAGAAACAACTTTTAAAAGAAGTCGAAAAACTTGAAAAAACATCACAACAAAAAATCAATAAAGAACGAACTGATGAATTGCTCGACGGAATCATCGAGTCAAGCAAAAAAATAGGACAGGCAATTGTCGACGTCTTTGAAAAACAATCCGACCTTGCAACGTCTTTAGTAGAAGAACAGGCGGACGCAGTTGAGACGCAACAACAACGAGCGGAGGACGGACTGTCGAACACATTGAAATTCGAAAAGGACGAACTCGCAAAACGTGAAGGTGAACGAATTCGCGCGGAGCAGAAAGCAAAAAATGCCGCGAAAATTCTTGCGTTGTTCAATCTTGTTTCTGCCTATGCCGGTTCAGGAGATGCAAACGCATTGCAACGCGGACTTGTCGATTTTGCTTTGTTAACTGCTTTAGAATCTGCGTTCACCGGATTCGAAGAGGGAGGATTCACGGGTTCAGATTCATCGAACAAAAAAGTGAAAGGAGTTGTTCATGCGAATGAATATGTTGTAACACAATCCGACGTCGACAAGTTCGGACTCCGTGACAAATCAGGTTCACAATTCGGTGAAGCAATGTCCGATTATTTCAATCAAAGTCCTTTATTGCTCAACACATACGACGAACAGAACACACAATTTTCAAACGGCATAAAACACACAAATCAGGTCGATTTCTCGCGTCTTGAACACGAAGTTCGCGCGATGCGTCAGGCGTTCCAAAATCAGCAAAAGAATGACTTTGACATCGAACACATGACAGACTATTTTGTCGACATTGCGAAACGTGTAACACAGAACAGAATGACGACCGTCACAAAGGTCAGAAAACGACTATAATAAATGACTGATATAAGACATTACAGAAACGGAACAATTGTCAATCCGCGCAATTTTGAGAATGCTAAAATTGTGATGGATTGGAAAGGAACGAAAGAATCCGCGAACATCACAATCGACTCGATTGAACTTGTCGGTCAGGAAGGTCAACAACTTCGCGACAGAATCCTTTCCGGTCTGTCCGGTGGTGTCGGTTTCTTCGAAGGTGAACCATATCAGATACAAATCGGTCAGCAATCCAATCCTGACGGAACATTCAACGGATATCTTGATTTCAGTTCAGGCGTTGAATTTATCGGTGATTGTGATGTCCGTTGTTCGTTGAAACGAGAACAGGGGAGTGATTGGTTGAACGATGTCGCGGACGGTTTTTCATATAGGTATCTCGAAAGTATTGGAGTTGTAAAATTTTCGGATTTCGACGGTGTTCCTTATTGTATTAATTACATTCCAAGAGGCGCAATCCTCCTGATTTTGTCGCTCAGTTTATACAGTATGACGAAGGAATTAATCGAGTCAATTAAAGCGATTGGAGAACGGACTGCCGACCTGACAGATGCCGCGATTCCTGTGACGGGAACATCTGCCGGTTTTGGTGGTGGTGCCGTGACGGCGGTTGACATTGGAAACATTATTCTTGCGGCGCTCAAATTAGTTCTTCAGGTTGCGTATACTGTCGCGATAATTGTCGCAATCGTTAAACTGATTGAACAGATAATTGAGGAATTGATGCCTCCGAAACGCATTCATTTAGGAATGTCTATCAAAAAACTATTCGAGAAAGGTTGTGAACATTTGAATCTGACTTTGTCGTCATCATTGCTCGACAGTATTGACATCGGTCAACGTTGGGTTTTGATTCCGTCAAAGAATCATCGAGGCGGAGAGAAACCGACGAATGCATCCGCGTCGTGGAGAGAAACAGGCGTTCCATCGCAACAGGACGCAACCGACACATTTGGCGGAGTGATCCGAACGTTCAAAAGAATGTTCAACGCAGACTTTCAGATTCGTGACGGTGTTTTCATTTTCGAACGTGTCGATTTCTTCAGGAATCAATCGAACTATGTCATTCCGGACACGTTCATCGAACAAGACAGATTCATCGACATCAACACATTCAACACCGATGAAATAAAATCAAATTATGTAATTTCTTACGCGTTCGATTCGCAAGATATGAACACACTTGACGTTCCTGATGGACGTGTCTTTCAGGCGCAACTCAGTCCGAATGTGACGGTGAACGAAAATCTCAGGACAATGAAAGGACTCGAAGAAATTGCGATTCCGTTCTCGTTACCGGTAAGAAAGAATAAATTGACAATTATTGAGGAGGCGGTTAAATTTTTGGTATCTGTCGCGGACGCATTGACGGGACAACTCGGAAGTCCGCAAAGTTTATCCGGACAGATAGCAAATCGAATCGGTGCGATGCACTTGTCAAGTCATTTTTTGAGTCTTCCGAAATTGGTGTCGATGTCAGGAGGACAGTTATCAATGGAACAACGTCAGATTTTAGGTTCTCCGAATTTGTGGAACAACTATCATTTTTTGAATAGTTTTAAACCTATTGACGGACAACACAATCAGTATTATCTGTTCCGTCAGCAAAAAATTCCTTTTTGTTTTGCGGATTTCTTATCTTTACTCAACAACAACAAGGTGACGACACCGTCCGGAGAGAACGCAGAGATTGAATCCGTTGAATGGAATGTATGGAATGATTTCGCAACAATTGACTATCGTGTGAATCGATTATATGACAATAATCTCAAAATATCATATCTATGACAAACGAGAAATTGAACGAACAATTAAAACAATTGAATGATTTTGTCGTAAAATCAAACAGACAACTTGAAGTTGCGGAGAAATCAATCAATCTGTCGATGGATGCCGTCATGAACAACGCAGACTCGACGGAGTTGAAACAGATGCAAAGTCATGTCGCAAAGGTTAAAATCTTACTGAACAAAGCAAAGAAAGGAAAGGACGTCGAGAAAGAAATCAAACAGTTTTCAAAAAACCTGAAGAATGCCGGTACAAATAAAAGATAGGACTTACGAATCGATATTTCGACCTTTAGATTTAAATGTCAATTGGCTACTCGGAAACGTCGGTGTTTGGCAAAAATTGACCGTAAAATGTGAATTTGCCGTTCGTGTCGAATTCGATTCAACGAATCAGTTGTTCGTCGACAGTCCGAACGTCCTGACGCTGACATCAGGCGATTCATGGAACGATTTCGGATTCGCGGAAGGTGATTCAATTCTGTTTCAATGGAATCACGTCGACACATCAGGAAGTCAACCGGTGAAGTGGTACAATGTCATCGGTTCATTTACTGTTCCGGCAGATGCTTTGCTTATCGACAGAATTGAAAACGAAAAGGCGTTCGTTGTTGACGTGAACGGAAATCCGATAAATTTCAATCTATGGTCGAACATATATCCGGCATCATTCGGAGATTTTGCCGTCGCTGATTGTTCCGTTGTCACGATATCACGTCCGCAAGGAATCCGTTTTGTATATGGACACATGGAAAACGCACAATTTCAGAACGGTGATTTGTCGTCCTTCATTGACGGAAGTCTGACCGAATTTCTTGCGGAGGACACCGACCTGATGCCGACCGGATTCTCGAAACCGATGACGGCAATCGGACATCAGTCAGGAATGTCTGTCGCATTCTGTAATCTCAAATATATATCAAGTCAGGCAGAACGTTCAATATATGAAATAGAAATATCTTTCATGATTTCGTCGTTCTTCGATAACATCACGACGTTTCAAAATGACGTCAGTCCTCCGGTCACGTTTTCCGCTAATAGTCTGACAGACAATTTTCACATTGTCGGATTCCCTGTTTACAATAATCCGAATATTAAGATACAAACAGACTTATCAGATACGGCAAAACTCGGGAACACCGGATGGTTTGACGAGAATTTCAACGGTCTGACGAATCCGTTCACGGTCAAATCTGTGACATATCAAAACGGAGCATTGACGACGGTGTCATCTTTGGATTACGCGAATACCATCAGAATGACGGCAATCATCGAAGGAGTTCAGAATCTAACCGGACAAACACAATGCGCGTTCGGTTTTGCGTGGATTCCGGTCGATGATACGGAATACAAAAACAATGATTTCGGATTTTATCAGAATTGCAAGATGAACACAGGAGGAAACGCGGATTCATTTTCTGACGTGTTCACGGTTCAACTCGGTTCAACTCCTGACGTCACACTTCGGTCAGGATACGGTGTCGACAACGCAATCATGAACGTTCAGAATGTTTTATTTGAAAGGACTGCATTGAATGAAATCACGTTTTCTTTGCAATTTCTTCCGTCTCCTGAATTTTTTGCGTTCATGGACGCGAAGGACATCACAGAACGAAATTATATTTTGTGGATGTCTGTCGCAGACCAAAATGAAATCACAAACAAGTCCGACCGTGTTTCTTTGTTATTGGATTTTAATCAACTCGACACGTTCATCGAACCAATCGGAGAGTATGACGGAATGACAATTGAATTCTTAGACCATACACAGGACGAGGATTCTGTTTCTGTTCCGTGCGGAAATGATAACCGAATTGAGGACGACATTCTTGCAAGGATATTTTTTCAAATCGACACGGATTCCGGTGCAGATATTCCGGACGTGACATCTGTGACATATGGAATAATCGCTGAACGACAGTCCGATGAATTTGCTTATTCTCTCGACAATTTTCAGATTGATGTGACACAATTTCCGAATCCGTCACAGTTCAATTTCTCTGATTCACGTGGTTTCAAATTAGGTGCCGGAAATAATAAGAACTTTATAAAATTAGAATATTGGTCACCGTTGGACGTCGGAACATTGCAAGGTGTTCGCGGATTGTATGCTTTTAAGATACGTTGGGAGGATTGGATAAAACGGTTGAACATTCCGGACACCGTCAAAAATGACATCTTTGACAACACACAAAAACAGGACGGTCTTTCAAATGATTGGTATCATTATTTGACGACTTCAGGATATAATTTGTATTTTGTTGTTTATACGAATGCAATCCTGAACGGTCAGGTCGTGCGATATGAGAACAAAAAACAATTGACGTTTGTTGATTACGACGCGAATGCAGACATCACAACAGAATTGAGATATTACCGACAGAGTGACAACACACTTTTGAACGGTGGCATTGATCCGATTACAGGCGGACAGTTAGGTGTGATTCTGAACAACGAGGATGTCAGACTTGAAATTGAATACACACGAACGACCGGAACATGGACGACATTAACGACTGTTTACGGTCTGAATTGCATCGAAGTTGATGAAGGTATCGGACAGATGGAGTTCAGGCAATTGTCGTCTATTTGGTTGCCTGAAATCGACAATCCTTTGACACCGTTAGCCGGTGACACACTTCTGAATGTTCAGATTATCAGTCCGACTGTGTTGCGATGTACGTGTTTAATCAATCCGAATAAATTAATCGAAGCGAACAGATATAAAATCACAGGACGCGAAGGTTGTAAACTACCATAAAATGTTTTATTGTTATAATTTAATATCGTGCAATCCTTTAGACTATCCGGACATCACAAATTTATGTCGGAAGGCTCCACATCCGTTTGACGGTAAGGTTGTGTATTTGTTGGTTGCTCCAATAAATCCGTTACAAACCTACACGTTGACATTCATCGGAATTAATACGTGTTTTTGTGACGGATGGATTCCGCGAATGAGAGTTACGACTGAAAACCTTTGTACTCCGTCTTATGGAATCTTTCAATATCGCAATTGTGAAGACCCGTCCATCGTCAGGACGTTCGGGTTTCCTGTCGCGGACCCAACAAACAACACACTAAGGAAAGACGGAGATTGTGATTGTTGGACGTTTCTCGGAGAGGAAGCGGTTGCGGACGAAATTCTCGGAGGATATTCTGAATATGACGATTGTAATGAATGCCTATCAACAAGGGAGTCAGAATTGTGTCCGCAAGGTGAGAGAACAATCGGTTTCGCCGTCCGTGTCAATCTTCCTGAAAGTCCTCCACCTGACAGAGATTTTTCAAAATGTTGTTATACAAATTTAGTTCTTGCGGACGTGTCGGACGATGACGGATACAAAAACGATTTTTCAGGTGTGTTTTTCAAACGTGAAACACCATCGTCGACCGTCGTGTTCAAACTTGTCGACACGGTGACGTTGACGGAGTATTTTTTGAACTCTGATACTTATGGAACGTTTGTCGATTTCGGAGGAATACAACCTGATTTAAGTTATTACGTTGTAGATTGGCGGAAGGTATTGACATTGCTCGGTTCAGGTTCATATCAGATAAAAAAAGAACTTGACATCGTCGGAATTTCAATTGATATTCTTTCGAACACGTTCACATTGAAACCGTTTTCCATCGACAACGCAGACAACACGGTCAGAATTGACTCGGTGATGAACGGAAAACTTATCAACATTGACACAGATTTCAAAGGTTCATTATATAAGACATCTGTCAGACTTCGCGGATATTTCGGAAGGAATGAACGGACATTCGAACAGGACAACATCGCGCAAAGGGATTACAATCTGATACAAAACACGATGTCATCAAAATCGTCCTATCAATTTCAAGGTCTGCAAATTCCGGAATGCATCACGGTCGATTTGTGGAATTTTATCCTTTTTGGTAATGAGTTGATTATATCAGATTACAACAAAAATAATCATTCGTACAAATATGAATTGATTCCGGTCGTATTGGAGGACAACACAGGAACGGAGTTTTTCGTTCAGGATCGAGCCGTGAACGTTAACCTGAAATTCACGGACAAAAAACAAAATAATCGCAAAATAAATTGTTGATATTATGGCAATGAAAGTTTATAAGACAGGCGAAAAGGTCGCAATCGAAAAGGACGCGAATCCGATTTTTTTCATTCCGGTTTCGTTCGCATCTGTTCGAATCGTGAACGAAAATGTGACGGTCTTGTCTATATTGGACGCGACGGTTTCGGAGTTCGACACGGTTGCAAACATTCAGGATTCAGGAGGAACACCAATCGGAAACCTGACGGACGTCGTGAAGTATCTGAACGGTTTTATTTTCTCAGGTTCAACGACGACACAAACAGAATCAACTCCGTCCGGTGGTGGTGAGGCGAACACGGGTTCAAATGTCGGACTCGGTGACGGAGTTTTCAAACAGAAAACAGGCGTCGATTTAGAGTTTAAAACGTTGATAGGAGGAACGAACGTAACCATCACGAACAACGCGAACGACCTGACGATTAATTCGTCCGGTGGTGGTGGTGCATACTTCAAAGACTCGGTTGTGATAACGTCGAATTCAAATAATTTTAATAGTGGTTCACCGACCGACATTCCTTTGATGACGTATACAATAACACAAGACGGTGATTATATTTTATATGCAATTGTGAACACGAATCCGGATTCTGACGAAGGTTTTAATCTATATTACGCAATTAACGGAACGACAGTCAACGATTCGATTGTCTGCAATGAATTCAAAAAAAACAAAGACGTCAGTATTCAAGGGACATGGGACGTTGATGGTCTTTTGATTGGCGACATTATCACAATACAGGCGGACACAATGAACGACAATCAGGATTTATTAACACGACGAATAATTATTCAATCATGGACATAAACAAATGTCTTTCTTGTCGCGCGAATTGTTGCAAATTGTTTGTTGATGTCAGCAAAAAGGAATATCAGATTTTTAAAAACAAAGGAATGTCGGACAGTTTTTTGAAGCATTCGGAGAAATTCATTCAAGACAATCCGCAACACAGAGACAAGATTGACAAAATTGATAGTTTATATTTTGAAACATATGCAGTATTAAAAAAAGACGATTCCGGAAAGTGTGTCTTTCTGAACAAAAAAACATTGTTGTGTTCAATATATTCCGACCGTCCGCAAGCCTGCAAAGATTTTGAAATTGATTCGAACAAATGCAAAAAATTATATAAATGTATACGTTAAAAATAACACCAATTAATCAGGACGCAGTCGGATCATATTTCAATCAATGGTTGCGCGACAATTACACGTTTGACGGAATCGGATATTTTCCTGACAATGTTTCTGTGACATTTGAAGATGAACCGACGACGGCAACAAAGACGGAAATTGTTGACAAATATCAATCTTTGACATCTTCAGATATCATTCCGACGTATGAAATAAAAAAAATATACACACAACGGACACAGGACGGAGTTGATTTCTTTGATGACGTGCGTTCAGGTGTCGCACTTGAATACATTAATTTGACGTTAACACAAGCGCAATGCAATTACATCGAAAACAAATTAAAGATTGTCAAATCAATGGTTTTGACAGGCGATTGGATTACCGGACAGTTTGAAATTACAAACAATGTTGTTGTTGACGGTGTCGTCAGTCCTGAAGATATTGAAAACGAATATACACAACAACGACACGACAAAATAAAATCAGATATTGATTTGTATGTCTCAGAACATTATTAAACATCAAACATGGATTTTACAATATTATTTCAGCGTTTCGCGGAGCAGAGTCCTTTGATTCTCGGTTGTGGTCTTGTCATTTGGCAGTTGTTAAAGATGTATAAAGAAGAAAAACAACTCGTCATTTCCGAGCGAAAAGAACGTGCGATTGAAATCAAAGAATTGAACGAATATGTCAGGGAACGCGAATCTGAACACATCGAAACGTTGAACAATCTGTCCGTCATTTTGAACAGTATTGACGACAAGATGAACAATTTAAATAAAATGTTATGAAAAAAGACATCAAAGAAATCACGACGACATTGAAAGGAATCCGCAAAGCTATCAAAGACAAGGCTGACGCAATAAAAGAAAAGCAAAAAGAAAACGCATCATGATAATATATCACAATGCGCTTAATCTTTGATTTGTTTGTGTTTTTAGCTTAGAACGGCAAATCTGAGTCCATATCTTCCGGACTGATTCCGTCGTCCATCTCAGGGACGAAATCGTCGTCATCAAATGCAATCTTCCATCCTGTGATATTGTTGAAATATTTGTCAGGATTCGACGCGGACGGTCGTGAATATACGTCGACGAAGACGGTGACGGTCTGTCCGGTCTTGATAGGTTTCAACAACTCCATTCGTGTATTGATGAAGTCAATCGACACGTGCGGATTGTATTGTTCTTTTGTCTCGATGACGATTGTCCTTTTGCTGAACTTGTCGCTGAATTTCTCGGATGAATATTTTTTGAATACCTTTCCGGTGACTGATGTTTTAATCATTTTGAATAGTGTTTTGTGTTGTTGATTTAAAAAAAAGGACAGGAAACAACGACGGAAATCAAACAACAACATCAAAAAACCGTCTAAACCTGTCCTTTATAGTGTAAAAATAGTACTAAAATCTTAAATTAACTTTCTTTTGTCTCCTATAATTATAAATCTGTTCAATTATTTCCTTGTATTGTTGACGAGTTGAGCATTGAATCAATTTTGTCGGTTGCAATTTTAGTTTATTTATAAATTCTTTGAACTTGAATTCGTCAGGTTTGTCGAGGAACAGACCAATCAACGCGGACGCAAATTTGATATCTTTGTATCTGTTGAAAAACGGTTCAATCTGTTTTAATTTGATTGCGTATATTTCCGCGATTTTCAAATCTCCTATTTTATACAATCCTTTTTTGAATGTTGATATTTTACTACTATTGTTCCGGAGTTGGTCGTCTGAACGCGTCTGACTGCATAATAAAATACAGATTGAAATTCCGAAAACTTCGTGTTTATTCATAAACTTCCGAATCAAAACATAGTCTTTCATTCCGTCATTTGCGAAAGAATTCAGGTAATCGAGTGACGTCCATTTCTGACCGACAATATTCAACGCTTTGACATTCTCTAAATCATAACCTGAAACGATGATATAATATACAAATGTTTTCAAACGTTTTGATGCAGAAAGACGATGTTGTCCGTCGATTACTTCCATATTTTCGTTGACAATAATCGGATTGCACAACATTCCGAACGCTTTGATGTTTGTCTCAACTCTCGACACGTGTGAAGGATTCAAAGGACGGTTTTGTTTCATGATGTTGAAAATGTCTAAATCATACGTTTTAAAAACTTTGAATTCAGATTCTTTGTGATTGATTGGTGTTGTCATTTTGAAATTTAATGTTGTCATTTTGATGTTGTTTTAATTATTATAAATATTGTTTAATCTTCGACTGTTCGACGGCTATCTTTCGCAACGTCTCCGTTTCATCAGGTTCAGGAAGATAATAACCGTTTTTTGCTGACCAATTGCGGAAACGGTCGATTGCTATTGTCATTTCTTCCTTTGTCAGCGATGCCGAACTCCGGAGAGTGATTTCTGTTCCGAGAATGCCGTCAACAGTCTGCACGAAAATATTCTCATTGCACTTCATTTTAAAAAAGTTTTGTTTCACACATTCGACGGAATATCCTGTTTCAATTGCGAATGCCGTCAGGATTAAATGAAGGTAGTTGTTCTGACGGAGTGAACGCGTCGTGATTTCTCTGAGTTCGACGGTTTTCTGTCTGTCGATTAATTTATTCGCACGACATGAAAATCTGTTCACGTCGTGCGGATCATTCAGGTCGTATATCATGCCGGAACGTTTTCAACAAGTCCGTCAATTACTTTTTTTGCATTCGCTGAGATGCTGTATTTTGTTTTGATTGTCGTCCATCTGTCAGATTCTGCGATGATAACACCATCACGTCCGATTCCGTTCTGAATGAATTTCGCGACATCTGAATATTTTGCCGTCGGTAGTGATGGCAATTTCTTTGCTTTGGTTTTTTGCGGAACAGGAATGTTGTCTGAATGTTCCGCGTCTGTGTCGTCGACCTTTCCGACCGGAGTCAGGAACGTGTTGATAAGACAATTTTTTAATGCGTATGTCAATGCCTTTCCGGATGCTTTGTCTTGACTGTCGACACCGTGACCGTATGACATTAATTCAATTGATTCTCCTGACGTGTGTAATAAAAGATACTTAACTTTTACGGAGCAAAAAATCGACTGTCGTGTCCTTCCGTTTTCCTCCCATCGTTCGATTTTGAGTTCGTCCTGAACGTCGGTTGTAAGGATTGACAGACCGTTGTCTGACATGATTTGATTAAATGCAATCATGACGTCGAACATTTTCGTTCCGTCGTATGAATTGCGACCGAATCCGACGGTTGCGTTCTTTTCTAATGTCTTGACGGATTGCGTCACCTTAATAATAGCTTTTGAAATTGCTTTCATGATGTTGTTGTTTAAATTAATAAAAAAATAAATGTGTTGTTATTTGCAAATATACAATATTTACTTTAATTTCGCAATATACTTACGAACAAAAATAAAAATAATTTTTTAATGAGACAACAAACAAGGCGATTGATAGCTGATTTGATTCGTCAGCACATGGACGACAACGGCATCACGTTCACGGATGAATGTCCGTTTCCGGTTTCGTGGCGGACGATTTGGTCAATTCGCGACATCAGGACACAGAGAAATTTCACGACAAAAACACAGATTTGTCTTTGTGAGTTCTTCGGATTGAAGTATGAACAGGACGGTCATGACCTTATTATATTATAATGGAAACAATTATTCAGATTGACGGAGTTGTGAACGGACTGAACGGAAAGAACGGACTGATTCGTCAACACTTTCATCAGGCGAAACAAACGCGAGAAAAATATCGTTTAATTATCATGTCACAGACGCGGAACAGACACAAAGGAAAGGTTGTTGTCGAGTACATCGGATATAAAATCAGGTTAATGGATTGGGACAATTTCAGCGCGTCGTTTAAACATATCGGTGACGCACTTGTGAAGGCGAACGTCCTGAAGGACGACAATCCCAAAATCATCGTTCAATTTCTTCCTGAACAAATAAAGGTATCAAAAAGAATAGAGCAGAAAGTCATTATAAAAATAAAAGATATATAATCATGTTTGTAATATTTTACGAATACAACGGTCAGGAGAAAACCTATCAATCCGAAAATTATCACGATGCCGTCCGGATGTATTGGTCAATGTTGAAACATAAAACACTATATAAGAATGTCAAAAAGAACTTTCAAATTCCGGTCTGAAGAATGGACGAACTATCTGACGTTTTGCGATTTCTTCGGTGTGAAACCGTCGAACGCGAAGAACATAAAACTGTTTGTTCAACTCCGGAAACCTAAAATTGTATATAATTAATTTTTTACTTAATATATTTAAACAACAACATCATGAAATTATTCAAAATTTTAACCGTTTTATCAATTTATTTGTTTTCTCTGTCAATCATATCGTCGAACGTTAAACAGTTCAAGGACGACGATTCTATCAAAGAAATCTTTGCCGGACGACACGACAAGAAACCGACGAAAACAAAATACAATCTTTCCGGTCTTCCGGTCGGTCGGAAGTGGTTAACGGCTCGCGAATGGAAAGGACGTCACATCAGGAACAACGACGTTGTCACACGTTCGCGTTTCAAGTCTTGGAAACAGATTCACATCGAGACGTTCGTCAGGTTCTTCGGTCAGGAGATACAGAAGGAAGTGAACGACAATTTTCCTGATTTGTGTGCGTCGGTCATCATTGCTCAGGCAATAATCGAGTCGAATTTCGGATTGTCGCGTTTGGCAGTCGAAGGAAATGCGATTTTCGGACACAAGCATAAAAGCAAAAAAGGAAAATTTATTGTTGCACATGACGACAGTCCGACGGACAGATTTTCAGTTTATCCGTCTCAATGGTTCAGCATTCGCGCACATTCGCACCTGATGAACGACAAATACAAAAAGAGAATTGTCGGAAATTACAATCAAAAAAATTGGTTGATTGCTTTGTGTGGCGCGATGACTCCGAAAGCATCGCGGAAATATCACGAATCCGGTCACTTCCTTTATGCGACGTCGTGCATGACTCCGGTGTGTTATTCGGAGAAATTGAGACGGATCATTAATCAGTATGATTTGACACGTTTTGATAAGAAATAGCGCGAAACATCAAAAAATCTCCTGAACTACAAAATTCCTAAATCGTTGAAATGTAACGGTTTAGGGTTTTTTGTTGAAAAAAGATTAAAAAAAGATTGAAAAATTCGTGTGAAATGTTGCACGAATGAAAAACATTTTGTAGATTGCATTATCAAACAACAACAAATAATAATTAAAACGTTTAAAACTTATCAATTATGGAAACTTTAAGAAATGAATTTATCGAAATAGTAGAAAAAACAAAAAATTTTAGAACGATAACTAAAATTAATCATTTACAATTTTCTAATGGTTCTGTTTTTTATAAGACAATAACAAAAAAAAGAGTTGAAAAATTAAATTTAGGTAAATTACTCGGATTAAGAGTGTATGACATAATTAGTGAGCAATCTTATAATAATGGTCAAATTACAACAATAACCGCATGGGTTTTTGAGAATGGAGAATCACAATAAAATAAACATTCACCAATCAAACCGGAGGATGTCAGTCCTCCGGATTCTTTCAAACATCAACAACAACATCATGACATCAACACAGGAATACATCGAAATATCTGACGAATGGAACGACGGCAATCTGTTCAGACTTGTCGCAACACGTCTCGGACACATCAACAACGCAGGACTCGAAACGATGACGGAAGACGGCAGTCGTTACTACTGCGACGACCTTCAGGACGTCAAAGACCTGACAGACATTTGTAAAGTATTAAACATATCATTCACAACCGGAACGGAAGTTCTGACATAAACAACAACACTATCATGAAAAATTCAAAAGAGAAAACAATCGAAATTATCAAAGACATTGAACTTCAAATCATCGGAACAATCTTCGCGAACGTGTCATACAATCATGACGGTTTCGGTCGTCCGACAAGTCATAAATATCTTTCAGAGATTCACAAAAAACTCTGTTCTTTGCCGTCGATGGTCAAAGCATCCGAAAAGCATAACGAGAAAGAAAAATTCTTATCTGAAGAATTCGGATTTCAATTCACTCCATTGTTCAGGACGATTGAACAGATGGAAATTCGCGGACAGATATTATTTGACGAAGACCTGAAGAGACAGGAAGAACGCGACAATCAACACGACGCGGACAGTCAACCGACAATCGCGGACGACGAAAACAGTAAGTACTTTAATTTCGGCAAAAAATAAATCATTCACGGAGGACATTCCGGTGTCCTCCATTTTCAAACACTATTCAAAAATTTTATTATTATGAAATCATTATTCAGCATCAACGAAGATATATTGACAACGTTCGACTTGATTGAACAATTTTGCACAGAGAACGGAACAGACGAAATTCCGGAGCATCTCGCGGATCAACTATCAATTTCCGAATCTGATATGTCGGAGAAAATTGAAAATTATTGGTTTGTCCTGAAAGAATTGAACGGTCAGGTTGACACGATAAAGGAACACGTCAAACAGATGAACGCAAAACGCAAAGCAATCGAGAACAGAATCGAATCGTTGAAATCATATGTCGGACATTCGGTTCAGATGTTCGGTCAGGAAAACAAGTCAGGAAACAAGTTTTTCAAAAGTGATTTGTTCAAAGTGACGGCATCACGTTCGTCGCGATTGGTAATCACGGACTCGGAATCTGTTCCTGATGAATTCAAACGTCAAGTATATTCTGAGAAAATCGACAATGCCGGAATCAAAAAAGCAATTCAGAACGGTCAGACCGTTGACGGTGCAATCATCGACGACAGTAAAATCAATGTAACATTCAGATAAAAACATCAAGGACGGTTTTGTTTTAATTGGCATTAAATACATTTTATTAATTCTATTCATTAACGAAAACTTAATAAATGCCGTCCTTGTTTTAAAATTAGCTATATTATGAAAGATAAAGAAACAACAATCAGATTGTCAACGACAGAGATAAAACTGTCTAAAATGATACAAAAACACTTATCAGACAACAACCTGATTCTCGACAAGGTCAGAACAGGAGAACAGACGTCAGACATTCCGGTCGGTGGTCGGTCTTTGTTCATGATTGTGAAACAACGTGAACGGATTTCTCTGAATCTTCAGACAAAACTGATTGAATTTTTCGGTCTTGATTGGGAGTTGAAAATCAAAAAATCATGATTGAAAAAATATTGAACGCATATAAGGACGGAAACGTCACAATGTCAGAATTGACTTTGTTGCTGAACATCCGACGACGTTCCGAGAATCTTCACGTTGTCAAAATCAACGACGACAGTTTTCAGGTGTGGACGTCGGACAACAACATCGTCCTGATTGCAGACAAACAAGAATCTGACAGATTTGTGTCTCAACACAGAGAATTGATTGAACGAATTCAAAAACTTTACGGAGAAAAAATTGACTAATTATGAAAAACAACAACATCATCAAAGTCGGAACAGATTTCTCAGGCATCGGTTCACCTGAACAAGCGTTGACGAATCTCGGAATCAATTATGAATCTGTTTTCGCTTGCGAGATTGACAAATTCGCACGTCAGTCTTATTCAGCAATTCACAAAAAACCTAAAACATTTTATACAGATATCACGAAACGCAATCATTCAGAAGTTGAACAACTTGATTTGTACATCGCAGGATTTCCGTGTCAAACGTTCTCACTTGCCGGGAATCGGAAAGGATTCGACGACGTCAGAGGAACATTGTTTTTCGATGTCGCGGATTTCATCAGGACGAACAGACCGAAAGCGTTCATTTTTGAGAACGTTCGCGGACTCGTTTCGCATGACAACGGTTCAACATTTCAGACTATTATTTCACTCCTGACAGATAACGGAGGAACATCAAACGGACAGATTTCAATTCCTTATTTTGTCGATGGACTCGGATATCATGTCTATTATTATTTAGGATTCCCAAATTCAAAGACACGACGCGGACGGATTGGTCGAGGAATTGCGCGGACGTTGGACACGGAATCAAATCAGGCGGTTCTCAGTCAGAACAGGATCCGACGATTGACTCCGTTGGAATGTTGGAGATTGCAATCGTTTCCTGACGAACAGTTCAAAAAAGCGGAATCCGTTTGTTCTGATACACAACTTTACAAACAAGCCGGAAACAGTATCACGGTCGCAGTAATTCAAAAACTAATAAAAAAGATATTATGTCTATAATTAAAGAATTAAGAGAGTATAACGACAAGGCGTTGATACTCGACGGTTATGACGATGCAATTGTCGGAATCTTTGAACGTAGTGTTTTTGTTTACGATTTCAATAAAGTAATTGAGATTTTGATGATTCGTGATAATATGTCACAGACTGACGCACTTGAATTCTTTCGTTTCAACATTGAACAACCATTCGCAAAACATTATCCAATCTTTATAGAAAAACAAATCTTATTATGAAAAAAGGCGACAAAGGAAACAAGGTAAAAAACCTACAAAGGAAATTGAACAAAATCATGTCCGTCGCGCTCGTCGTTGATGGACATTTCGGTCAGGACACACATCTGATTGTTCTCCGTTTTCAGGAAGTGAACAACCTGAAGATGGACGGAATTGTCGGACGTGTGACGATGTCCGCGATTAACAATCAATATTTGCAGATGATGGAATCGTCGAACCTGATGACGTTCGGAAAGAATCGTTTTGTTGTCTTCGTCGATGCCGGTCACGGTGGAATAGATGACTCCGGTCGTTATACGACATCAGGAAAACGAGCATATCACGACGGAGTTGATTTGCACGATAACGGCAATTATTACGAAGGACATGAAAACAGGATCATCGCGGAACAGTTCATTCAGGAATTGACATCTGAAGGAATTCAGTCCGTCCGCGTTTATCATCCGTATGTTGACACGTCTCTGTCTGTCCGGACTCGATTGGTGAATGATTATCTGAATCGCGATTATTTTGGCTATTTAATAAGCTTTCATTCGAACGCAATCAGTTCGTCCAATAGTCCGGACAAACTCGAACAGACGCGCGGATTTTGTGTCTACACGACGAAAGGCGACACACTTTCCGATAAGATTGCAGAGATACATTTCAAAAACGTGTTTGACAATTTCACCGATTGGAATCTCAGGACACAACGGTCTGATGATTCAGATTCAGATTTCGAAGCGAATTTCCAAGTTCTGAGACAGACGGACACAGAACAGAATTCCGGTCGATTCGGTGCAATTCTCGAAGAGTTCGGATTTCACACATCGAAAAAAGACACGGAGTTCATAATTGCGAACCGTGACAAACGTGTGAAGTGTGCCGTCCTGACTGCGAAAAAAGTCAGAGAAATGATGAAAAAAACACAAAAGTGAATGATTGAAAACAATTGGTTTTTCAATTCAAAATTGACAAAGTCAAAGACTGAACGCGGAATGACAAGATTCCTGAACAGTCAATTTTCAAACACTAAACTGAAATCGTTTTAACAATCACAACAACAACATCATGAACAGAAACACAAAAAAACTACAAAAACAAATTTCAAAAAAATTAGCTGAATCCGATTCGTGGATTGTTCTCCGAACAGACAAAAACGGAAATTTTCATGTTCATTGTCCGGATTTCTCACATTTGCATTTGATACCTTTGTTTCTTTATTCAAACGACGAAATCAAGAAACAAGTTTTTGAAACACTTGACGCACTTGACAAAACAACAACGACATGAAATCAGGTTCATCAGGAAAACCATTCACAAAATCCGGATTCGCATCAAACGGTTATGATGATTTTAAGATTTGGAGAGACGACATTTTCGACCGTGACAAGTTTATCACCTACAAGAAACACAACGACGTCCTGACGGCATTATGTCGCGACGGTTACGGTGTTGAGATTGACGCGGACGTGTTCATTGTCCGGTCTGTCGTTCGATGTCCTGAGACGCACAGATGTCGGACTGTCGTCGGTCGCGTTCGGATCACAGACGGATTTCTGAAGATGTCGACAGTCAGGAAGAAAGAAAGAATTTTGAAAACACTTAAAAAATAACAACATGATTATTCAGTTAACAGAAGACGAAGCATTGACAATTGCGGACTTCCTTGTCAAGTCCATCGGAGCAATCAAGACACGACCGAAGACTCCGGAAGTCGGTCAATTCCTCGACGCGTCTCATGAGTTCATTGTTCAGACTTGGACGCAGTCGTCTGACGAGTTCAAACAGATAATAATTGAAGAACAACAGAAGAAATTGAAAGATATTGAATAATTTTTTGTATATTTGTCAGGACGGACGGATTCGAACACGTGCGTCGAAGTTGAGCAAAAAAAGACATTATTAAATATTTGTAGCGAAAGCCACAAAAAGGAAACAGTCGTGTTTTTAATGTCAACACGTTCGAAACTGTTATCCTTTTTGTGGCTTTTTTAATTTATAATATTATGAAAAGAGATTTTAAAGGAATTTGGATTCCGGCACAAATTTGGCTAAATAAAGACCTTAATTTGATTGAAAAGTGTTTCCTCGTTGAGATTGATTCACTTGATAATTCAGACGGTTGTTTCGCGTCAAACGGATATTTCGCGGAGTTCTTCGGAGTATCAAAATCAAGATGTTCGCAGATAATAAAAAGCATTGAATCCAAAAAACTGATATCAATACAATATCATTACGAAGGTAAACAGATTATTAAACGGGTATTAAGAATATTAAAGGGGGGTATTAAATTTTCTAAAGGGGGGTATTTAGAAAATGCGGAAGATAATAATACAAAAGTTAATAATACATTATTAATAAATAATAAAAAAACTATAAAAAGAAATTCAGATTCTGATTCTGTTCCTGTCTCCTGTTCTGATTCTGCTCCATTAAAAACCGAACAGAAAAAAGAGAAAGAAAAAATTCCGCAAAAAAGAAAGAAGTTTTCAGTACATGATTGTAAATTTCCGGAAGTGTTCGAAAACAATCCAATCCTGAAACAGACCTTTCTCGACTTTGCCGAAATGCGGACGCAGATGAAAAAAGGATATAAGACGAAGAAAGGAACAGAGACAAAACTGAATTCACTCGCGAAGGATTGCGTCAGGTACGGAATCGAGAACGTCATCGGTGCAATCGCGTTCAGTTTAGAATCTGAATATTTAGGTATATTTACACACGACTATTGTAAAAAACAACAAAAACAACAAAATGAAAAACGAAATTACAACAACAACACACAACAGAACACCGGAATACATGAAGATTTTGCGAGACGTGTCCAACGAGACCTTGCTGAAGAACTCCGAACTATCCGAAATAATAAGATGCAAAAATAATTCCATCAGGAAGGAATTGCAATCTGAAGATTCTGAACGGATCGCAATCTGTCGCGCTCACGTCAAACAGATGATTCACACCGTCGTCGTTCTGTATACGTCCGCAAATTTCGACAAACAAGACAAGACAACGACAAACATCCTGATGACTGAATCCGCGAATTTCGTCCTGAAGAACTATCCGATGTTCAATCCGTCAGAAATCAAAACGGCATTCGAATTCGCGGCATCACATAAAACGAATGCAGACATTTCGACATATTACGGCAAATTTACAATTCAAATGCTCGGTGACGTCCTGAATGCCTATTTCAGATTAAGACAGAACGCAATCGCACGAATCGACAAGAAAGTCGAAATTGAACACAACCGACAAAGGAAAGCAGACGCAGACGAAAAGAACAGACAAGCAATTCAGGACGTCGTCGATTTATATGGAGCATTGAAAACCGAATATCAGAACACCGGAGAGTTCGACGAACAGAAAGTGAAATCATTTCAGGGAAAGATTTTAGTCGATGCCGGACTGATAACATTCTCACGCAATGAGAAAGTCGAGATATACAACGAAGCAAAGGAAACCGTCACGAAGCAAATCAGAACAGGAGTTCAGGACATGACATTGAAGTCGACAGAAAGAAGGACATTAAAATCAATGCTGACCGACATCGTGAACGGAGACGAAAAGGACGATTTTAAATCTCGCGTCAATTCTCAGTATTCAATTTTATTAATCAAAAAATCAATCATCGCATGATATTCGAAACACAGACAGACATCGACAGAGAGGACGCGACCGTTCTCCGATTCGTCCATCACATGACCGACCAATATAATCAATTCGAAAATTGCACGTTCGTCAAACTCGGACGTTTCGAACTTGACTATCTGATACAACTCCGGAACGGTAAACGAATCACAATCGAAGTGAAAGGAGTGAACGGTCATTCTGTCGATTCAAATCATGTTCCGGTCGTGTCGGTCATGAAAGTCGAGAAAATGCAAAAATCAGTAAATCAGAACGGATTCAATGCGTCCTATATTCTGTTTGCATATCACGACGGCATCAGGTTCGAAGAACTCCGCAACCTGAAAGGTCGGTTTTGTTGGTCAGGACGGAAGGAACCGAGAAACGGAAGTACTAACGACAGGGAGATGATTTTGATATTCGACACGACGGAGTTCAAAAAAATCACTTTTTGAGCAAAAAAACGACGTCAAATGTTAAGGAAATGTTAAAAAGTAGCTGATTTTGATGTTTTTTTATCTTTATTCGTGTGAAAGCTTGCACGAATGAGAAAGAAAAGTGATATTTGAATTGTCAACAACGAAGTAATTAAATAATTTTTAATCAAACAACAACACCGACATGAAAACATTAACATTCAAATCAGCAATTCCAAGAAAAGACAGAAAATCAAATCAATATGTTTATGATATAATAACACTTTACAATGTAGAATTTATATCTGTTTCCGATGGGAAAGATTGGTTTTGCGAGAAAGGACAGGATGTCAATTCATACAGAGGAACAACAACGAAAAACGGCAAAAAAATTGCTTATTGTATGCCGAAACAAGTCATCGAATTAAATACAATAAAATAAACCAATCACAAGGAGGACGCGAGTCCTCCGATTTTTAACTTTCAACAACAACATCATGATTTCATACATTCACAAAGGAAAGGAACACACCGGAAACGTTCACACCGGATTCAAAGATTTCTTATATTTTTACGACAGAAGTATAAAATTGTGGACAGTTTATCCTATCGACGCGGACGAATATCAAATTGATGTCGCGGAGTATTATCAGAACAAACAACAAATTCAAGAACAATATAATTTCACATTTAAAACAACAACATCATGAAAATTATCAAAACAGAAACAGACACAGAATTCAAACCTTTCGCTTTAGTAATCGCAAAAGACGAATCAGATGCAGAAATATATGCACAGGAAAACGCGTATCTGATTGATGAATATTTCGAAGGAATGGAAACAGGATCCGCGACAGAACTCGACAAATCAGATTTTCAAACCGAAATCGAGAACACGAATTCAATCCGTCCGTGGCGTATAAATAGCTTTAAAGTATTTCGCGTTCCATTCAATTAATAACGACAGACAAATCAATCAGGCAATCATTCACGTGATTGTCTTTTTTTTTGTATATTACACACAAAGACGGGAATTCATTTATTTTCATTTTATAAACTTAACAGTTAAAAATGTTTAGATGTGACTAAATCAGATATATCTCCCGTCTTTTTTTTCTGCTCCATTAAAAACAACAACATGAGACACGAAATCAAACCGTCCAAAATCAACAACACAAAACAACTGAATCCTGACAACGACGTCAGACTGTCCGCATTGAAACAACTCCGGAATGATAGGACTGCGATAAATAGCGAATTAAGGAAGTTCTTAAGATTAGACAACGAAACACACGACAACATCATAAAGATGTCTAAAATCGGCAAAATATGACGAATGAAGAGATAAACAACGGACTCGACGAAATGCAAAGGAAGATAAAACAACAATCTGAACGCATCGAACTATTGAACAACGCAATCGACGAATTCAAAAAACAATGTGACAACATCGTCAAACTGACAAAATCAACACAGGACGAATTCAACGCGTCCGTTCCTGATGATGACCTATAGACAAAAAAGAATCCGCGACAATCACGACGCGGATTCAAAAATCCCAAAACCACAAATAAATAGTTGAATGCTATTTCTTTCCTTGAATGTAAAAGTCAATTGTGTCTCCAATCTCGATAATAAGATAAAAAATCCTTTCGACAAATTCCTCGGTGACGTCGTCCTTCAGGTTCATGTTTGACTTAATCAACAGATTCAACTCCTGTTTTTCTGAATCGTCCAAGTCTTCGAATTCCTTTCCTACCTCTTGATAGTTCATAATAATCGGAACGGCATCAAACACGTTGTTCAGAAAACGCAACGCAATCCATCCGGTGATTTTTTTTCCTTTCTTACGTTCGACGACTGACTCGATTTCATTAATCAATTCAGTATGCCACAACACAACCTTTTTTAAGTTCTCAATTCCCTTTTTCATGTTTTAATTTTTTATTGAATAGTAAATTTTTAGGAAAATAATAATAATTTTGTTATTTTTGAAACGAATCCGTGAAAAAATGCTATTTTATTTAATATCTGATAAAGTTCTTCCTGATGGTTGTTCAATCGAGATTCCGCGAAACATGGTTCTGTTTCAAGAATTCGAATCCGCAAACAAAGAGAAACACGAATCAGGATATTCGACGATTTACAAAGTAATTATTGACATAAAGATTCATGATCCGTTGATGATGTCGCAGACTGAACACGTCTACACACCTGACGAATCAGGACGGTTTCCTGACCATTCAACAGATGACGGACTGTTC
>Ga0233415_10000110_pt1 | contig 37986 bp, 36 predicted proteins | sample Na_anoxic_12_MG_FD_188631 | JGI IMG/M metagenome (GOLD analysis project Ga0233415, IMG submission 188631) | Seawater microbial communities from Saanich Inlet, British Columbia, Canada - Na_anoxic_12_MG | ecosystem: Environmental > Aquatic > Marine > Inlet | place: Canada: British Columbia...
CAGCCATATGAAACCCGAGCGTCATCAAGAGCTGTTAAAAAAGAGCAAAGAGATATTCGTAGGGCCAAAATTAAAGCTGCAAAAAAAGCAGGCACATTAACGCCTGAATTGCGCAAGGAATATAAAGCCGAAGAGGCAGCAGCCGAATTAGAAGAATTTCAAGCACAGGCTACTAGACAGAAAAAAGCTAGGGCTAGCGGTAAAGCTCCGGGCGCAGGCAGTGTTTATGCTGGTGAAAGAAAAATGGGTAAGTCTGAATTAGGCATAGAAGGACAAAAAGAATTAGCAGCTAGAAAAGCAAACATAATTACAGAAACTTCTACCGCTCCTGAAACATCTGCAGCTGATGAAATTGAAATTACGCCTGTAACAGTTAGCAATACTCAAGAAAGCACTCCTGAGGTAACGGACACGACCGAATACGGCAAATACAGTGCACCTACAAAAATGAAACCTTCTGCATATAAAATGAAGGCGAAAAGCCCGGCAGCTAAAAAATTACAAGGAAATCAAAACAGATTACCACAACATTTACAAGACGCTATTAAATCAGCGCCAGAGTCGCCAGCTAAGTTAGGTCCATTAGCGGCTATAGCAGGTAAAGCACTTATTGGTGCGGCGGTTAATAAACTTGCTAGTAGTAATAAAATGCGGTCTGGATTTAAAATGAAGGGTTACGGTAAAAAATAAATTATGGCTTACGTTCAAAATAATTCTCCATTTAAAAAACTTCGTAAAACTACGAAAGGCAAAGGGAGACATTTTCTTTCAGCTAAAGAGGGGGCTGGTATGACGGCTGCGGGCAGAGAGGCATATAATAAAGAAACCGGTGGTAATTTAAAAGCCCCACAACCTGGCGGTGGATCTAGACGCACATCATATTGCGCGAGATCTTTAGGTCAAATGAAAATGCACAATATTAATTGTAGCAAAACTCCAGATAAACGGATTTGCGCCGCAAGGCGTAGATGGAAGTGCTAAATATAATATTATGAAATCACAGGGATTAGGCGATACTGTTGAAAAAATAACAACAGCCACAGGTATTAAAACAATTGTAGAAAAAGTATCAAAAGGATTAAATATCCCGTGCGGGTGCCAGCACAGAAAAGAAAAGTTAAACAAAATATTTCCATATAAAAAATAAAAACAATGGCTAATAAAAATTACGGGAGTTGCACTCCTATAACGGCGAAAATACAAAAAACTACCAAAGGTGGTATCACGGAGCCTTTACTTAATGTAGGCGGTCCTGTAAAAATGAAGATGACATCTCCAGCTAAGCAAACGCGCTTGACAGGTGCACAAATTCAAGAGCGTAACGCAAAAAGAATAGCTGATAAAAAAAAGGCTAAGCTTGACCAGGCAGCATCGAAACCACAATTAAAGCCCGGGCAAACTGGTTATTATAGACAAGAAAAAAGAAAAGGGCGCGACGCTGATAGCATTCGTAAAGAAAATTATTCTGCAGCTAATGGTTCGTCTACAGGCTCTACAGACCCTAATTATGGCGTAAGCCCATCTTCAAATAGCCCTACTAGCCAACCTGTTCCGGATTTATTAAAAGGGCCAGAAAAGCGTAAGTTTACTAAAACAATTACGCCTAAGAAGAAAAAGGCTGTAGCTATTGAAACTAAAAGGCCTAGTGCTGATATAAAAATTAAAGCTACCATAACGCCTAAAGTAAGTGAGAAAAAAGAAAAGCAAATAAAAAGAATTTCTGATCGCGCTGATAAAACAAGAAAAAAAGGCATAGATGCTCTTGAGAGCGGTAATTTGCAAAGAGCAAAAAGATTAAAAGGTCGCGAGCAGCGCCTTGAAAAAAGAGCAAGTAGAAAAGCAAAAAGAGCTATTAGAAAATCTAACAGATAATGAAAAAAATTTGGCAATGGCTTTCAGGTTCCGTAATAAAAGAGGTTGGCGAGGTTTTAGATAATCTTACAACAACTAAAGAAGAAAAATTAGAAGCTCAGCGCCTTATTACAGAAATACTTAAGAAAGCTGATAAAGAAGCTCAAGAGCAAGTTACGGCAAGATGGGAGTCAGATATGAATTCTGATTCCTTCTTGTCTAAGAATATAAGACCATTGGTTCTTATATATCTTACTTTTATATTTACAGTATTAGCCGTTTTTCATGGCAATATTGGGGAATTTAAAATAGATGAAGCATATGTACCAATCTTTCAAACATTATTAGTAACGGTTTACAGCGCTTACTTTGTAGGTCGTACTATAGAAAAGTGGGAAAAATCAAAAAATAAATAATAAATAAATAATAAAAATGGGACAATTTATTAATCAACCAGACTTCGGCACAAACGCATTTCCAGTTGTTGCAGGAACTACTAACGTTAAAAACTGCGCATTATACTTAGGGAGTGGGGGAAACATAGAAGTTACTTTGATGGGTTCACCTAATACTCCTGTGGTATTTAAAAACATTCCAAATGGTAGTTTTTTGCCTTGCATAGTCAGCACTATTGTAACAGGAGCTAACACTACGGTTGCAGACATTGTAGCTATTCAATAATGAATTGGTCTGCAATATTAAACGGGGTTTGGTGGCCAGATAGAGATGCTGCGGGGGTGCCTTGCAATAGTCAAGTGCAATCTGGCGGCGTTGGCATTTCAGATTCCACTATACCGCTAGATCCATCTGGTGGCGTAATAACTTTAATGTTTGAGCCAATGAACGTCCCTGATAAAATGGAAATAATTCATGGACCTGCAACCGGGACTAAAATATCTACTTCAGGAATGACTGTTGCTAATGCGGGCCCTTTTGATAATACCTATGGCACAGAGCCGACCAACTTAATACCTACGGCACCACAGATGAATGCTACGGACCAATTTATTGGTGTAAATAAAGGAACCATACCAACTAGGTCTTCAGAGTACACAATAGAAACCGGCATTTCTAACCCGTTAATTGCACCGTATCAACAATTAGTATGGTGGGTTTATACGACTTTAGACTATCAAGCATTTCCCTATGTTACCGTTAGAGTTACTGGAACGGCTAACACCCTTTGGACCTATGCTAGGTATTGCGAATAATACGTAATTAATAATAAAAGTAATAACAATCAAATTAAATAAAATGGAAGTAAAAAAATTAACAGAAGAAGAATTAAAGAAATTGCAAGATACTGTAAATGAAATGAATAATTTACAATTGCAAATTGGGGGGATAGAAGCTCAGAAGCATGAATTGCTTCACGCCATTGAAGGAGCTAAGAAAAAGTTATCCGATACACAAAAAGAACTCGAGGCTATTTACGGGAATTGTTCTGTAGATATTTCAACAGGAGAAATAAAAGAAAATGAGCCTAATACGGAAAATTAGTATTGGCAGAGACTATAAAAATGACGCCATGCATTATTCCGTTGGACAGGAGGTGTATGGCGGTCATACTATAGCTAATATAATAGAAGAAGATAATAAGTATTCTATATATATAAAAAAAGATAATGAGTTATTGCCGTGGAAAGATTTTAATAAGAATATGGCAATCGCGGTTGAATATGATTTACAGTATTAATGAAAGCCCTATATAATTTTATTATAGAGCCTGTCGGCGAAAGATATAATAATAAAAAAAATATAGGCGGTGCGGATCTTATTTTAAACACCGAATTACATAATCATAATTATTCTAATCGTATTGCTAAAGTATTAGCTTTACCGTCTGAAATAAAAACCGAAATACAAGTTGGTGATAATGTGATAGTGCATCATAATGTTTTTAGACGTTTTAAAGACATTAGAGGGCAAGAAAAGAATAGTAAGTCTTACTACACTGAAAATGTTTATTTTGCAAATGAGGATCAAATATATGCTTATAAAAGAAAGAATAAATTTGTAGCATGCAAAGGTTTTAATTTTGTAAAACCAATAAAAGAAGACAAGATGTTTTCTATTAATTTTGAAAAAGAGTGTATTGGCGTTTTGTATGTGAAGGATCCTTTTTTAAATAATATAAATAAAGGTGACTTAGTTGGTTTTAAACCAGGGGCGGAATATGAGTTTGTTATTAATAACGAGCGATTTTATAGAGTACCCACGAATTCAATTACAATTAAATATGAATATCAAGGAAACGAAGAAGAATATAATCCAAGCTGGGCATAAAGCAGTTGAGGAATTAATTAAAGTAGCTAAAGAGGCTATTGTAGATTCGGGTGATGATATTACAGCGGACAGATTAAAGAATGCCGCTGCTACAAAAAAGCTAGCTATATTCGATGCTTTTGAAATTCTTAATAGAATACAAGACGAAGAAAACTTACTTGAAAATAAACCTAAAGAAGAAATAGAAAAAAAAGCTTTTAAGGGTTTTGCCGAAAAAAGATCTAGGTAATGTACGAGCAATCATTATATAGCGTCATAACGCCAATAAGGCAAAATACAATAGCCAGGCTTAATAAATCTAAGAAGTGGATATACGGTTATGACAAGGAGCATGATATAGTTGTTATAAGTAAGACCGGCCAAATCGGTGAAATATACAACATACAAAATCTTAAAATAGCATTGCCGAAAGAGCCTGCTAAAATAGATAAATCAAAAAATAAATGGGAAGTAGATGGGTATCCTAAAGAGCTAAAACAAATACAAAGTATTTTTGATTGGCGAGATTATCCAGAAGACTTCCAAAAAAAATGGGAACCATATATAGATGAACAATTCAAGCGCAGAGACGAGGGCCATTGGTTCAATAACAAAGGCTTGGCTACTTACATTACTGGTACTCACTTTATGTACTTGCAGTGGTCCAAGATTGATGTTGGGAACCCAGACTTTAGGGAAGCAAACAGATTATTCTATATATTCTGGGAAGCTTGCAAAGCAGACGCAAGGTGCTATGGTATGTCTTACCTCAAAAACAGACGTTCTGGGTTTTCGTTTATGGCTTCAGGAGAAACAGTTAATATGGCAACCATATCAAGCGACTCACGGTTTGGAATATTGTCCAAATCTGGCGCCGATGCAAAAAAAATGTTCACAGATAAGGTTGTCCCAATATCTGTTAACTACCCGTTCTTTTTCAGGCCAATACAAGACGGTATGGATAGGCCCAAAACTGAACTCGCTTATAGGATACCCGCGTCTAGACTCACTAGAAAGTCTATTCAAAACAAACAGGACCAAGAGCTACTCGAAGGACTTGATACAACCATCGACTGGAAAAACACAGGAGACAACTCTTATGATGGTGAAAAACTAAAACTATTAGTACACGACGAAAGCGGAAAGTGGGAAAGACCTGATAATATATTAAATAACTGGAGGGTCACAAAAACGTGTTTACGATTAGGGTCTAGGATTATAGGAAAGTGCATGATGGGTTCAACATCAAACGCTTTAGACAAAGGTGGTGACAACTTTAAAAAGTTATATAATAATTCAAATGTAACTAAAAGAAACAAAAACGGACAAACGGCCTCTGGGCTATATTCTTTATTTATTCCTATGGAATGGAACTATGAAGGTTTTATAGATGAATATGGGCATCCTGTTTTTAACACCCCAAAAGAAGAAGTCTTGGGGCCATATGGTGACGTTATAGACGTCGGAGTAATTGAGCACTGGGATAATGAGGCAGATGGATTAAGAGGCGACCAGGATGCTTTAAATGAATTCTATAGGCAGTTTCCGCGTACAGAGGAGCACGCTTTTAGAGATGAAACTAAAAATAGCATATTTAACTTAGTTAAGTTATATGAGCAAATAGATTATAACGAAGATTTAAGAAATACTAATGTTATAACAACAGGTAATTTTCAATGGGTTGGCGGTATAAAAGACTCAACCGTTGTTTTCACGCCAAATCCAAGCGGAAGATTTAAAGTATCTTGGGTACCAGGGGCTGCTTTACAAAATAGACAAATAATAAAGAATGGTTTAAAAAGCCCAGGCAATGAACATATGGGCGCATTTGGTTGTGATAGTTATGATATATCAGGAACAACAGATGGTAAAGGATCAAAGGGAGCTTTGCACGGGTTAACTAAATTTAGCATGGAAGATGCTCCCGCTAATGCATTTTTTTTAGAATATATAGCTAGGCCACAAACTGCAGAAATGTTTTTTGAAGATGTATTAATGGCTTGCGTGTTTTACGGAATGCCGCTGCTTGCAGAAAACAATAAACCAAGATTGTTGTATTATTTTAAACGAAGAGGTTATAGAGGTTATTCAATGAATCGCCCTGATAAAATTTGGAATAAACTATCAGTTACAGAAAGAGAAATAGGCGGTATGCCTAACTCAAGTGAAGATATTAAACAAGCACACGCCGCGGCTATCGAATCATATATAGATAGATATGTTGGGATTTTAGAAGACGGCAATTATGGCATTATGTATTTTAATACTACATTAAATGAATGGGCCAGGTTTGATATAAATAAAAGAACAAAGTTTGATGCGGCTATTAGCTCAGGTTTAGCTATTATGGCATGCAACAGGCATTTATACCATCCAAAACCCACCGTTGAAAAAAATAAAATAAATTTAAAAATAGCTAAATACACCAATACAGGTGGTTTATCAAAACTAATAGAAAAATAAAATATGGCTGAGTCAGTTGTAACAAGTTATTTTCCGAGTCAAATAGCGAGCGATGCAGAAAAAATGTCAATCGAGTATGGTACAACCATCGGTAGGGCTATAGAAAACGAATGGTTTAGTAGCGATAATGGCATTAATAGATTTGTAAGTAATCAAAATACTTTTCATAATTTAAGACTATATGCTAGAGGCGAACAAGGTATTCAAAAATATAAAGATGAGTTATCAATTAACGGTGATTTATCTTATTTAAATTTAGACTGGAAACCGGTGCCAATTATACCTAAGTTTGTAGATATAGTTGTAAACGGTATTTCAGATAGACAATTTGATATAAAAGCATACTCTCAAGATCCATACGGTGTTGAAAAAAGAACCAAGTATATGGAGTCTTTAATTAGAGATATGCAAACAAAAGAATTAAATGAATTTGCTGAAGCCGAATTTGGCGTTAATTTATTTGAAAATGATAAGTCGATAGTGCCTCAAAATAAAGAGGAATTAGATTTGCATATGCAACTAAGCTATAAGCAGCAAGTTGAATTAGCTGAAGAGCAAGCTTTAAATGTATTATTAGATGGTAATAAATACGATTTAATTAAACGCAGATGTAATTATGATTTAACCACTATCGGTATTGGCGCGGTTAAAAATACATTTAATAAAGCTGAAGGAGCTAAAGTTGATTATGTAGATCCGGTTAATTTAGTTTGGTCTTATACAGATTCACCTTATTTTGATGACATATATTATGTTGGTGAAATAAAATCAGTACATCTTAATGAGCTTAAAAAGGAATTCCCTTGGCTAACTAATGACGATCTTACAGAAATAGCCAGCCAGTCTTATAATAATAATGGTTTTTATGATAGAACTCTTACAAATTATAATGAAGATGATTCTAATACTGTTCAAATTTTATATTTCAATTACAAGACTTTTGCTAATGAGGTTTATAAAGTTAAAGAAACAGCCACAGGCGCAACTAAAATAATTCCTAAAGATGATCAATTTAATCCTCCTGAAGAAATTATAGCGGAGTATGGGATTGCAAAATTATCGCAATCATTAGAAGTGTTGTATGAAGGGGTTAAAGTTTTAGGTGGCAGAATGCTTAAATGGGAATTAGCTACTAATATGATTCGCCCTAAAAGCGATTATACTAAAGTTAAAATGAACTATAGCATTGTAGCGCCTAGAATGTACAAAGGGCGTATAGAATCTATAGTAAGCAGAATAACTGGATTTGCAGATATGATCCAGCTAACACATTTAAAATTACAACAAGTAATGTCAAGAATGGTTCCAGATGGGGTATATCTTGATGCCGATGGATTAGCTGAGGTTGATTTAGGAAATGGTACAAATTACAACCCGCAGGAAGCGCTTAACATGTTCTTCCAAACTGGTTCTGTAATCGGTAGATCATTCACCCAAGATGGAGATATGAATCCAGGTAAAGTGCCTATTCAAGAAATATCAACTGGAGCCGGTGGCCAAAAAATGCAAAGTTTAATTGCTAATTATAATTACTACTTACAAATGATCCGCGATGTAACCGGGTTAAATGAAGCCAGAGACGGAAGCGCACCTGATTCTAGAGCATTAGTGGGTGTACAAAAATTAGCAGCGGCAAATTCAAATGTAGCTACGCGACATATTTTAGATGGTAGTTTATTTTTAACAGCTGATTTATGCGAGGGATTATCATTAAGGATTTCAGATATATTAGAATACTCACCAACAAGAGAAGCTTTTATACATAAAATTGGTAATCAAAATGTTGCAGTATTAGAGGAAATGAGCGATCTATACCTTTATGACTTTGGCATATTTATTGAACTACAACCAGATGAAGAAGAACGCGCTGTATTAGAAAACAATATTCAGGCTGCTGTTCAAAGCGGGCTTATAGATTTATCGGATGCTATTGATCTTCGAGAAATTAAAAATTTAAAACTGGCCAACCAATTGCTTAAGATACGTAGAAACGAAAAGCAAATGAAAGACCAGCAAATACAACAGCAAAACATACAAGCTCAAGCCGAGGCAAATGCCCAGGCGACGCAAGTTGCAGCGCAGGCCGAAGTACAGAAGCAACAAGCTTTGATACAACAAAAGATTTCGTTAGAGCAAGCTAAAGCGCAAATAGATCAACAAAAACTAATGCAAGAAGCAAATTTAAAGAAAGAGCTAATGCAATTAGAGTTTGAAATGAATATGCAATTAAAAGGATTAGAAGTCCAAGGCAAAAAGTCAGAACTAAATGCAAAAGAAGATCGTAAAGACGATCGCACTAAATTGCAAGCTACTCAACAAAGCGAATTAATAAATCAAAGACAAAACGATTTACCTCCTAAGAATTTCGAATCTAGCGGAAACGACATACTTAGCGGTAATTTTAACTTAGGTTCCTTCGAGCCTAGGTAATAATAATAGTAATAATTATATAATATCTTATCATGTCAGAAGAACTAGAACAAGAAGCACCTGTTGTTGAAGAAACACAGGCACAAGAAAATAAACCTATGTCGTTTGAAGACGGGGTTATTAAAGTAAATTTATCAGAACTAAATAAACCAGAACAAAATGCCATTCCAGAGCAAGAAGCAAATGCAAGCGATGTTCCTGTCGGAGAATCCGAAGACGAGGGAAGTAGCGAAGAAATGGTTCAAGAAGTACGGGAGCCCAGCGAAGAAAATGTTCCGAATGAAATCGTCAATAGCGAAGATGTGCCAAGCGCACTCGAAGAAATAACAGACGAACAAGTTCAAGAGCAAGCTGAAGAGTTAACTAATGAAGTCCAAGATGCAATAGCTGAGTCAAATGAGACTGGCGTTGAATTGCCGGAAAATATTCAAAAAGTAGTTGAATTTATTAATGATACAGGCGGTAGCTTAGAAGATTATGTTAAACTTAATACGGATTATTCTTCATTAAACGAAGCGCAGCTTATTAGAGAATATTATGAAACTACAAAACCTCATTTAGACAGAGAAGACATAGAGCTTCTTATGGAGGACTTTTTGTACGACGAAGAGCTAGATGAGCCTAAAGAAATACGTAAAGCTAAAATTGCTTTTAAAGAAGAAGCAGCAAAAGCTAAAAAACATTTAGATGGATTAAAATCTAAATATTACGAAGAAATTAAAGCTGGGTCAAAGTTAAATCCAGAACAGCAAAAAGCGGTTGAATTTTTTAATCGCTATAATAAAGAAAACGAGGAAGCAACTAAATTAGCTGAAAGCCAAGTGTCCACATTTAAAAATAAAACAGAAAAGCTTTTTTCCAATGATTTCAAAGGTTTTGATTTCAATGTTGGCGAAAAGAAGTTTCGTTTTAAAGTAAATAATGCGGATCAGGTTAAAGACACCCAAAGCGACATCAATAATTTTGTCAAGAAGTTCTTGAACGATAAAAATGAAATGAGCGACGCGGTGGGTTATCACAAGTCTTTATTTACAGCTATGAACGCAGACGCGATTGCAAACCACTTTTACGAGCAAGGAAAATCCGATGCAATGAGAAGTAGCGTTGAAAAAGCCAAGAATATTGATATGAATCCGAGAGGGACTCATGAAAAAGTCAATATGCCTGGTGGTATCACGGTTAAGTCAATTAAATCTTCTAGTACTTCTAAGTTTGGAATTAAAAAAAGAAATTAATAACTTAAAATACTAAATATTATGGCAGCAGGTGAATTTGGCGTACCTAAAGGTACTCCCGCTGGCGCGCAGTTAAACCATTTAACTCCACGCCCAACACAAACATTATTTAATGACAACTATTTGTCATTAGCACAATTAGATTTTACACAACAATTCTTACCAGAAGTATATGAGAAAGAAGTAGAGCGTTACGGAAATCGTACAATCTCTGGTTTCTTACGTATGGTAGGAGCTGAAATGCCTATGGCGTCTGACCAAGTTGTTTGGTCTGAGCAAGGGCGTTTGCATATTGCATACGATCCAGTTGTAACCACTACTACTACAGTAACAATTCCAGCAGGTGCAGGGGGAGTTAACCAAAATGTTATTGGCCCAGGAGCTACAATTGTTGTTGCTTCAGCTAATGGATTGGTTGTAGAAAAAGCTTATGTTCAAGCGGTAGCCGCTCCAGTAGCTGGCGCTGTTGAACTAACAGTAGTTGGTTATGCCGCAGCAACAATCACCGCTCACGCAGCTGGTAAGGTTTTTGTATACGGTTCTGAATACGCAAAAGGAACATCTAATGCAGGTACTTCTGTTGATGCAGCTTTCGAGCAGTTTAACAACAAGCCAATTATCCTTAGAGATAAATACAACGTAAGTGGTTCTGATACCGCTCAAATTGGATGGGTTGAAGTAACTACTGAGGCTGGAACTTCTGGGTATCTTTGGTACTTAAAATCTGAACACGAAGCTCGTATTCGTTTTGAGGATCAATTAGAAATGAGTATGATTGAAGCTGAAAAAGCAGCTACAGCAATTACTCCAGCCGCTGGATTAGGTGGTGGTACTGAGCTTACAGGTTCTGATGGACTTTTCGCTGCTCTTGAAACTAGAGGTCTTGTTTACTCAGACGCTAACTTTGGAGCTGCTGGAGGTTTAGAAGACTTTGACGCTATATTGCAAGAGCTTGACAAGCAAGGAGCTATTGAAGAAAATATGCTTTTCTTAGATCGTGCTACTTCTTTAGGTATTGACAATATGCTAGCGCAACAAAATTCTTATGGAGCTGGAGGTACATCTTACGGTGTATTTGATAACTCTGAAGATATGGCGTTGAACTTAGGGTTTAGCGGATTCCGCAGAGGATCTTACGACTTCTATAAGACAGATTGGAAATACTTAAACGATTCTACTACTCGTGGATTAGTTGGAGATGTTGAGGGCGTTATTGTGCCAGCAGGAACTTCTACAGTTTACGATCAGCAATTAGGTAAAAATATTTCACGACCTTTCTTACACATTCGTTATAGAGCTTCTGAAGCTGACGATCGTAAGATGAAGTCTTGGATTACTGGATCTGTTGGAGGAAACTTCACAAGCGACGAAGACGCAATGAACGTTCATTTCTTATCAGAAAGATGTTTATGTGTTCAAGGAGCTAACAACTTTGTATTGTTGAAAAAAGCAACAGTATAGTAAATTAATGTAATTGTTACCCTCGTTGTAATGACGGGGGTAATTATTACTTTTATCAATTATTTAATTATATTATATCATGGCTAAAAAAGCTACAGCAGAAACTGTTGAGGTTGCACCTCAGGAAACAGCGGTTAAAACCGCGCCGGTTAAAAAAGTAAACACTAAACCAGTGTTTGAATTTAAAGATAGAACTTATTATATTGCTACAGGTAAATCACCTTTAGTGTATACTATACCATCAAGGCACAGTCAGCGAAAACCTTTGTTATATTTTGATAAAGAACTTGGGTATGCGCGTGAACTTCGTTATGCTACTAATCAGCCATCGCCACTTGTTGACGAGCAAAAAGGAGAAGTAACATTAGGAAGAATTGTTTTTAGAAACGGCACATTGACCGTTAAAAAAGAAGATGTTGCTTTGCAAAAGTTATTATCTATATACCATCCTTTTAAAGATAAAGTATTTAAAGAACTAGATCCAGTACAAGATTCTGTTAATGAATTAGATTGGATTGAATATGAGCTTGAGGCTTTAAACATTGCTAAAAGTATGGATGTTGATTACGCAGAAGCTGTATTAAGATCTGAATTTGGTGAAAAAGTTGTAAATCTTTCGTCAAGTGAATTAAAAAGAGACTTAATGATTTTTGCAAAAAGAAATCCTGTTTTATTTATTGAATTAGCAAACGATGATACCATCGAGCTAAGAAATACAGGAGCTAAAGCCGTTGAGGCCGGAATATTAAAATTATCTTCCGATCAACGTACCTTTACATACGGGGACGGCAATAGAAAATTAATGACCGTTCCTTTTGATGAACATCCTTATTCCGCATTAGCGTCATTTTTTAAGACTGATGATGGAATGGAAGTTTACAAAACAATTTTAAAAAGACTTAAATAAGTCACACATTATAGTAGCTAGGCCGCTGTAATGGTGGCCTACTTACTATAAATAATAAAAAAATACACAAATGGCAATAAGCGTAGATACTGTTTATCAAAGAGTGCTTGGCATACTTAATAAAGAACAGCGAGGTTATGTAACACCGCAAGAATTTAACTTATTTGCTAATCAAGCCCAATTAGATTTATTTGAACAATACTTTTATGATATAAATCAGTTTGGTAGAATACCTGGAAATAGTACAGAGTATTCAGATATGCTTAACTTGCTAAATGAAAAAATAAATATTTTTGAAAGTACTGCCCAACCAACTAGGTCTGGGAATTATTTTCAAGAGCCTACTAACTTATATAGGCTTGGCACCGTGGTGTATAAAAATACCACAACTAATTCCTTCGGTGTAGCATCTACTGAAAACATTGAAGCAGAGCGAATCAACGCTAATGAATTCCTATATATAAACTCATCTCCATTAACAAAACCTAAAAACGTTAGACCTGTGTTTGTTGCAAATACAAGCGGAATTAGAGTTTATGGTAATTCTGAAATTACAGATGTAACTAAAGTTGAGCTCCAATATATAAAGAAACCAGCTGTAGTTAATTGGGGGTATCAAATGGTTTTTAACGAAGCATTGTACGACGCAAATACTTCAGTTAACTTTGAATTGCATCCGTCAGAAGAGGTAGAGCTTGTCGTTAAAATATTAGAGTTATCTGGTATATTAATAAAAGATCTTAATTTATACCAGGTATTCGACAAAGAAGAGCAAGAAACTATACAACAAGAAAAAGCATAACATATGGCCTTAATAAATCAAACAGACGAGCAATACTACTTAGGTCCAGACGGCGTATGGAATAGTTGGGATGAAGATTATGGTAATTATCAATTTACCAGTATCAAAGACATTATAAATAACTTTATTATATCTTACGTTGGCGAAGAAAAAATTATACCTAAAGCTAAAAGAACCGACGTTGCATTCCATGCACAACGAGGTATACAAGAATTTAGCTTTGATATATTACCTTCTGTTAAATCGGCAGAGATTGAAATAGGGCCAAATTTAAACTTCATTTTGCCTAAAGACTACGTAAACTATGTAAAGCTAACTTGGGTTGACCAGAGAGGCATAGAACGCGTTATATATCCAGCTATTAAGACTAGCAATCCTTATCCAATATTACAAGACAACAATTATGAGTATTTATTTGATGAACAAAATGAAGAAATAATATCTGCTCAGTCTTCTGAAACAAAAAAACGATTTGAATCTACTGGAGGCAATAGACAACAAAATTTAGATAATATTAATAACTCTGACATTTTATATGCCAACAACTTTGGGAGAAGATACGGTATATCACCAGAGCAAGCACAAGCTAATGGCGTTTTTTATGTAGATCAATTGCAAGGAATAATTTTCTTTGACTCTTCTTTTGTTGGAAAAATTGTTACATTAAAATATATATCTGATGGCTTAGGGTCTGATGAAGAAATGACAGTGCATAAATTTGCAGAAGAAGCCTTGTATAAATATATAGCTTATGCTATCCTATCGACTAGAGCAAATACGCCAGAATATTTAGTATCTAGATTTAAAAGAGAACAATCTGCGGCTAAACGAAATGCAAAAATAAGATTATCAAATATTAAAATTGAAGAGATTACGCAAGTTATGCGTAACAAATCTAAAATTATAAAACACTAATATATGCCGGAAATTGTACATGTCTTCCAATCAGGGAGAATGAACAAAGATCTTGACGAAAGACTTGTTCCAAATGGAGAATATCGGGATGCGTTAAATTTAGATTTAGCAAACTCAGACAATGGCAACATTGGCAGCCTACAAAATATTCAAGGAACCATTCAGCTTAGAGGCAAAGAAGGAACCGGAGCGACCTGGACTGGCAATTTTATTGATGCAATGTCAAACCCCGTTTGTATTGGTTCATATAGAGACGATATAAATGAACGTGTATATTGGTTTATAGCTTCTGACAATATTAGTGCAATTGCAGAATATGATCAAGTAGCTAATACTATTAGTCCTATATTAGTAGACACACAAAATATTTTAAAATTTAACGAGCAGTATCTTATAACTGCTATCAATATTATTGATAAACTTTTATTTTGGACAGATGATCAAACTGAACCTAAAAAAATTAATATTGAAAAGTTTAAAACAGGTTCTACAGACTTTACAACACATACTAAAATACCTCTTTACAATCAAACTAGCGAAACCTATTCAACAACTTTAACGGGACAACCAGACTTTATAGAGGAGGATGTAACGGTAATTAAAAAATCGCCCCTTACTGCTCCTTTATTAGATATGGCTGCAAGTAAATTTGGTAATGATATTCCAGGTACCGGCGTGACACCTGTTACAACAGCGTATACGGTAACTGGGCTAGAGAACTTTACATATGTACCAGACCAAGTTACAGCCCCAGGTGACACAGAGTCTATGCCTCCACACGGAGTATATGATGATAATATTGCTACAGATCCCACTTATTACCAAAATAGTAATTTACCTAGTACTTATGGCAATGGGATTGACATTACAGTTAGCTCGTCTGTTCAAGGCGTTTGGGTGCCTGGTGTTGATGATATTATTATATTAAAAGGCTCTCGTGCTAATGAAAATAACGAGGCTTTCAATTATGAAATTAGGGCTCTTGTAATCGGAGTAAGCGATGTTACTGTAAAAATAAAAATATTATCTATATCTGCTGATATACTAATTTTTACAACCCCAATAGTATGGGAAGCAACGCTTGAGGAATCAGAGCCATTATTTGAATATGTATTTCCTAGATTTGCATATAGATGGAAGTATATAGATAATGAGTACTCTGTTCTTTCACCGTTTACCGAGGTTGCTTTTATTGGCACTGAATTTGAATATGTATCTACTGATGGGTATAATTCGGGCATGTCAAATAATATACGCAAGCTTGTTATTAATGGATTAACTTGGGGAAGCCAAGAGGTGGTTGAGCTTGATATATTATATAAAGCATCAAATAGCCAGGCTGTATATACAGTAGAGACTATAAAAAGAATTGACTATACTAATTTAAACGGAAGCTTAAATAATTCTTTTCAAATAACGAGTGAAATATTTGGATCGGTTATACAGGCAAATCAATTATTAAGGCCATGGGATAACGTACCGCGTCAAGCAAAAGGTCAAGAGATAATTGGTAACAGAATAGTTTATGCTAATTATTTGCAAAATTATAATGTACCTACCATTGCTATTAACGCGCGACCGTTTAGTCAGCCACATCCGAACGAAGACTCTGATAATAATACTAATGACGCGCAAAAATCAATTAAGTCAATTCGGCAATACCAAACCGGTATCGTATTTAAAGACAAGTTTGGTAGAGAAACACCAGTTGTAACAGATAAAACAGCGGGGCTGGAATTTCCTATTGGAACATCGGGTAGCATAAATAAAATTCAAATAAATCCAACAGGTTCAGCTCCTTCTTGGGCTACTCACTATAAGGTATTCATAAAAGATATATCTAATGAATATTATAATTTAGCACTAGATAGATATTATCAAGCTGAAGATGGTAATGTTTGGATTTCTTTCCCGTCTTCAGAAAGAAATAAAGTAACCGAAGATTCTTATTTAATATTAAAAAAGCAGCACGCTACACCTCAGGCTGTTAATAATTTATTTAAATATAAAATATTATCTATAGCAAATGAGGCCCCAACTTTTATAACAAGAAGAAATAAATCTGTTGCTAGAGCTACAGTTGAAATACTTGGAAGCTCACAACCTCAGCGAGATGCTGTATTTTTTAAATTTGACGGGCCCTCCGCGGACTCAAATCCTAACTTTGCGCAAGGATTTACTTCTAATTCATCTTTACGAATAAGCACTGGTAGCAATTCAACTGATACTTATAAAATACAATCTGGGGGACCAACTGGGGTTGGTGATACTTATAGCGTTCAATTAGACGAGCCATTAGGGAATGAAGCTTTTTTCTTAAATGATTTAGGAGAGGGTGATGAAATAACAATAGTATTATTTGAAGAAGAAGATAAGATACTGCCGGAATATAGTGGTAGATTTTTTGTTAAAATAAATAGAGACTTTGGCTTCGAGCAAAATGTAATTGATACCTTCCCTCTTATATCTACAGATTACGGTATAAAAGACTCTTTTGGAATTCTTCCATTTAAAAATCAGGGTAATGGCGATGGTGGTCAATTTGTTGTTTGGCGCGATTTTGGTAATACAAGTGGCAGTAGCAGCAGAAGAAGACAAGCTGGGAATACATCGCCTTGGATGTACCCTGGCGAGGGCGGCGATAATACTAAGCTTATAATTATAATGCAAAGTATTCCTAGAGACCAGGCTAGTGACCCCGCACAAATGTTAGGGGGAGTATTAGACCCTTTAAATAAAATTGGGACTATTCTAAGATTTGCTGATGCGGACGGGAATGTTGGTGCAATATATACTATAAAAGAAACAGTAAGGTCTTTCGACAGAAGGGGGATGAGCAGCAGTAATAGTAATTACACAAACGCCACCAATGGTAGACTTGAATGGGAAATAACACTTGAAGAGCCGTATGAGGATCAGGCTATATTTACAGGCAGGACGGGAACAAACCCAATATCCGAAATACAAATATTAGAAAAGGTATTAACGGATGACAATAAAACGTTGTCAAGCTCTAATCCCGCAATATTTGAAACAGAACCTCGTGAAGCTGTTGATTTAGATATATATTACGAAGCAAGCGATGCAAAACCTATTGCTGAATTTAACAACTCATTAACTATAGATTATCATAATGTTTTTGCTTTTGGAAATGGGGTTGAATCTAATAGAATAAGAGATGACTTCAATGCTGTTACTATTGATAAAGGTGTTAAAGCTTCTTCTATAGTTGATGGTCCATACTCGGAAGAGCGCAGAGGGAGTGGATTTATATTTTCACAAATATATAATTCAACATCAGGGATAAATAGATTAAATCAATTTATACAAGCCGAGCCAATAACAAAGGATATAAATCCTATATACGGCACAATACAAAAACTACACGCAAGAGATACCGATCTTATATCTTTATGTGAAGATAAATGCTTACGTATATTAGCGAATAAAGATGCTTTATTTAATGCGGATGGCAACTCAAACATTACATCAAACACCAATGTTTTAGGTCAAGCCGTGCCTTACGCCGGGGAATATGGAATATCTAAAAACCCGGAGTCTTTTGCGGATTATGCTTTTAGAACATATTTTTCTGATAAAAATAGAGGGGCAGTTATAAGATTATCAAAAGACGGTATAACTGTTATATCGGACAACGGCATGAGTGACTTTTTTGCTGACAACTTAAGAACCTCAAATAAAATAATTGGTACCTACGACGAAGACAAAGGAATATATAATATTACTTTAAATAAATTGTCCTCTGATTGGCAAGAACAATTAAGCGCTGGGCAAGATTATAATTTAACTGCAGAATGTGATTCTCCAAGTGCCGCCACTGGTTTGGTGTCACAAACAACTGTGTCGTTTAAAGAAGAAGTTTCCGGTTGGACAAGTAGAAAAAGCTTTATTCCAGAAAGCGCTATATCTTTAAACAATATATATTATGCATTTAAAGATGGTTTAATATGGGAGCATAACGCATCGGCTGTATATAATAATTTTTATGGCACACAATATAATAGTTCTTTTAATGTATTAATTAATGAGCTGCCACAAATTGTAAAAGGATATAGTGCCTTAAACTACACTGGGACAGAGTCTAGAGAATTAGAGTATTTGTATAATAATAAATGGTATTCTTTAGCTGAAGTTAATGCAAATCAAATCGTACCAATAGCAGTTCAAACAAAACGTGAGGGATGGTTGGTTAATTATATAAGAACAAATCTTGAGGCTGGCGAAATTAAAGAATTTGAAAACAAAGAAGGCAAATATTTTAATTATATAAAAGCATTAGAAGTTTGTAAAACTGGAGAGGGCATAGGTTCGCCTGAAACAGTTGTTCCAGACCCACAAAATTATATTTTAACAATCACGATAGATGAAGCATGTAGCTCTGAAGGAGGCGTAACACCTGATACATTTACGGAAAATTTATGGTATTTATGGAGTAAAGAAGCTGTCGCTACAACCAATATTTCTAATTTTGTTAGTAATGATGAGGTTATCTGCGCTTTAGATAATTTTTATATTTCTGTAAATGGAGACTATAGTGATATTGCACTAAACGGACAGATATTTAAATATTTAGGGACGGATGGGTTTGTTGTCGGAACTCAATTATATAATAATTCTGACCTAACACCCGTAACAGGACCTTTAGCTTATGTCACTGGCCCAATCCCTAATATTCATCCAAATTTGGACCCCGATAATCCTACGCCCACCCCTAATACTTACAATGTTGTATTAATAGACGCGTCCGGTGTAATTAGTTCTATAACGCAGTATAATACAGTGCCCGATTGTAATGCTGTTGACCCATATGTTCCGGTAGAAGGCCAAAACGCTAGATTTATAGCGCGTAAACCAACCGCTCCATATTTTGGTTTATTTGATGAAACTTTAGCCGAAGTGACTTCTCCTTATGTATTTGCTGATGTACCTGGTGGTGGTATAGGGGCGGCAGCGGTGGCTCAAGTAAGTGATAACTATACTTATATGCTGGTAGCCGGAGTAGGCACTCGCGAACCAGTTTATTTATCGACTAACAACGGCGAAAACTGGCAGAGCTTAGGCTTTTCAGCGTATGTAGGTGAGACGCACATGTCTAAGTCTGGCCAAACTATGGTGATTGAAACTAGCGACTTAACAGTTAAAGTTTCAAATAATTTTGGAAACAGCTTTACAACTATTAACTTAAATGATATAATTACGCTAGGGACAAGCGTCACACTTATAACTAGAACAGCGCTGTCCTCGGGCGGAGCAACTATAATAATAACCGTACGGGTTAATGGCCTTTACCCTAATAATCCATTTCGTATATTAAAAAGTACTAATTACGGGGCTAGTTTTAGCGACATAACTGATAATGTTGGTTTTCCTTTTACGGGAGCTAATAGCTCTGTAGACATTCAGGACAATTTAGTATCGGGGGATGGTAAGTATGAAATATACTTTAATTTAAGAGGGGTTTCTAGATATTCTGATGATTACGGTCAGACGTTTGTTGATAAAGCCTACCCACAAAGTGATTGGAATGAGAGGGGCAAAATAAACGAAACTGGGCAGTATTTTATGCTATCCAGTAGTGCATTGCCAGCCGTTTATTCAACTGATTTCGGGGTTTCTACATCTTTAAGCAGCATCCCAGGTGCTACCCAATTTGATTCAGGGGTAAGCAATTCAGGCAAGTTTTCTTTCACTACAGGTTCTAACACATTCCCTAATTATGATATTAAGTTTAGTAATGATTTTTTTAACACATTTATTAGTGTCAATTATAATACTGCAAACGTACAAACACCTTTCATATTAATAGACGTAAGTTAAAATAAATAAATATGCCAAGTTTTAATAATTATACATTTTCAGACGTTACATATACAATAGCAGAAGGCGATTTAATTACAACCGGAACCGGAGGGGTGGCGGTTATAACTATATCACCTATTAGCGGGTATACTTTAGATGTGGCTGATTTTTCATTAGCCCCAGGTTTTTCTAATAGCTATGTAAATTCTGTGGTGTTTTCGCAAGACGGCAGTAATGTTAGGGTAACTGTTAACCTTACAGCGGGCACGGTAATGCCATCATCTAATCTTTCAATACCTTTATGTATTTTAGGGTCTGGTGAAGTAGATCTTGTTACAATAGCTGGCAAATATAGCAGTGTAGTTGGTAGTAACGTAACGCCAACGAGCGAAACAAATATTGTATATAGCAATTCAGGAAGTGTTGGTGAATCTGAGCTTTTGTTTTCTAAAACATATACAGCAGACAGCGGGTATTATTTTGATATTATACCAACAGCGCAGATATTAGCTGGTAATCAGTCTAACTATAACATAGTACAAACACCTACATACGATATTAGCGGACAATTAACCGCATTGCAATTTGATGTAAATTATATTTACCCAAACAATGATACTAGCGGTAATGAAATAAAGTTTACAGCGCAAGCAAAAGAAATATACGTACCTGTACAAGAAATTACAAGATGGAATATATTAAATTCCGTTATACCTGTATTAGGCGAAAATAGAACATTATATGTATGGGGAGAAGCAGGAGCGACGTACTCTATAACGCTTTCAGATGGAACTACAGTTCAGAATATAGCTACTAATATAACTATTGGCAGCAATGGTCTAGATCAATATTTAGTTACATTTGGTCCTAATGCTTTAAATAACAATGTTACGTGGACTTTTACAATTTCAGGTGATATAAGCGGCACATTACCTACAACCATAACACTAACTCAAGCCGAGCAAATAGAGGGTACGTTTTTACCAAAAGCATCATCTGTATTTAGCGGGGGATTTAGTGTAGTTAATAATGGGGATTATTTAGCTACGCCAGTCGAGGGTACTTCCGAGGCAACGGTATCAATAGAGTGGTTAATAACCTCTACGGATGGAAATGTTATCACTATTTCAGAACCACCAGTAAGCCAAATAGAATGGGATAATCAAGGCGGTCCTACTCAGCAAGTCATAAGCGCCGCCGCAGGGACGGCTACATTAACATCAACAACTGGCTTAGTTGCCGGCATGCGATTTAATGCTGACGGTAGCGTAAGCGCTCCTTTAGACTATGAAATCGTTTCTGTCGATTCACCAACTCAAATAACATATACACCTACAGATTTAGTAATAGTAGAAATACCCGGTGAAACCATTGGTATAGGGTTTACAGATGCTAACGGCTTTTTGTTCGACACAAGTAACCTCGTTACTGCATTTGCAAACGACGAAAGAACAGCTGTTACAATATCTGGTGATATAAATGTAGAAATATTTGGAGATGAAGACACTAGCTTCTATCTTGATTTAGAACAAGTATTAGACGTGTTGCCTATTGTAGAATGCGGTAGCTTACAAGTTTCCGGCGGTCAAGGTATAACGGAATATTCTATACCTCTTTCCCCATCTGGTGGATTATTAACATTTTTAACTTTTGCAGATGGCGTAGTTGACAAGTTTGAAATTATCCATGGAGATCAAAGCGGTGTTAAAGTTGCCACGTCTTCTATGATTGCAAGCAACAACGCAGGCCCATTTGATAATACCTTTTCAACGCCTCCTACTAATATAATACCAACAACAGCGCAGGCTCAAGCAACCGATCAATTTATAGGTACTGATGTAGGCACCCCTCCAACAAGACAAACCGAATTTAATGTTGATACAGGGTATGAAATAACAAGTATGACTCCAGGTGGAATTGGTACTACAACATATCAACAAGTTCTTTGGTGGAAATACAGTGCTGCCGATTATGATGCAAACTCTATGGCAATATTGCGTATAACGGGGTCTGGTATCGGCACTTCATGGACTGTTCTTAGAGAATGTTGTCCAAGCGGTAATTGTACGCTAACACCGTTTGTGCCAAGTGCTTTTGATATGACTGCATCAAATACTTCCGCTGCTAACGCTTGCGCAGATGTGACATATACGAACACTGTTTATACATCAAATGATAATTTTACTTTCGGCGGAATTGTATATACTGATGTTGCACTAGCAACGCCCTTCGTGGGAGATAGTGGCTATTATCGTATAGATAGAGGATCAAGCACCATTGCTGCACAAATAAACTCAAACGGTGAAATAATACAACCAATAACATTATGTTCATAATATGGCTAATATAACTTTACAATTCAATAATTCATTACCTGAAGGCATACAACCAACTGACATTGCTTGGTATTTAGATATATCCGCAGGTAAAGAAATAAAAATGGGCCCTATAACATCTATAACACAGGGCCCTCCGACTTGGACTATTGTCGTTAATGCAAGCGCAGGCGTTGAGCCACCCGATACTTCTGATTTTGTTTTTTACCAAAAAAATCCAATAACTTACGTTGGATCACTGAAAGGGTATTATGCAGAAGCCCAATTTGTAAACAACGCTACTGACTATGCCGAATTATATTCTGTTGGTGCAGAGATATTTGAGAGCAGCAAATAATACGTAATAATAAATTATAAAAAGTTAATAAAATGGTAGGACAAGTAATTGGCGGCCTCACTAGTATAGCTAGTGGAATGATTGGCAGCGGAAAAAGAAAACGAGAGCAAAGAGCTGCTCAGGCGGAATACAATCGTAGAAAGGCGAGCTTTGAAAATTTAGATACTTCTAATGTATATGCTAATATGCAAAATACTATGGAAGATTTAACTGTTAATCAAGAACAGGCCCAATTCCAAGCTGAACAGTCGCAGCAAGGCTTATCTAATATAATGGGGTCTATGCAAGGTGCGGCTGGCGGATCTGGAATTGCAGCTTTAGCCCAATCATTGGCGGGCCAACAGCAGCAACAAGTTAGGCAAGCTTCTATGGATATTGGCCGGCAAGAACAAGCTAACCAAATGGCTGAAAGACAACAAGCTGGTAACCTACAATTATATGAGGCTAAAGGCGAGCTACAATCACGTGAGGCTGAAAAAGAAAAAACCGAAACATTATTGGGTATGTCTCAACAAAGATTAGGCGCCGCAAATGCAGCAAGACAACAAGCTACTAACGCTATTGTCGGAGGAGTCGGGAGCATAGCTTCAGCGGGGGCTAGTTTTATACCGGGAATGAGGCAGGAATGATCAAAATATAAATTATGAGTCAACAATTAATTAAAGGGGAAGCTTTTGCAAGGCAATCCGCACAACCCACTTGGAACAAAGCTTTTCAAGAAAGTTTTAGTGCAGGCATGCAAAATATTGCTAAAATAAATGCTATTAAAAAAGCTGAAAAAACCGCCGCTTCTAATAAAGTTGCTAACTATATAAATCAATTAAATTCAGATATTGATTTAACACAACTAACAGGCCCTCAGCAAAATTCGGTTACTAACTTTTTAGTTCGGGAGCGTGACAAATATGCTCAAGCCGCATCGCGTATAGCAAAAATTGATGACCCATCATCTAAAGAGTATTTAGATCTTAGAGACCAAATGAATGGTGTACAAAGATCATTTGCTAATTTAGCTAGCCAGCTTAATAAGTATAAAGAGGATAAAATTTCTTATTTAAAAGATTTTGATGATAAAAGAATTTCTGACGGTAATGATATAGGTTCATTAAAAGAGGCCTCTAAAATTTATACTGATGAGGGATCAATGGGTATTGGCCCCGGCGGACAAGTTACTTTTTGGAATGAAAACAATTTAACTTATGAAAATTATGCTACTATTCAAAAGCCCTTCTTAAAAGATTTTAAAGCTGCAGATAATATATTACAACTTAATGAATCTATATATAGTGCGGGACATGCTTTGTCGGGGGCTAGAGAAGATATGATACGCAATAAGTTAAAAAACATGATTAACTCCGGTGGCAGAGATACTTTGCTATCATTGGCTTCTGATGATTTTTTAATTGAAGGAGGTTTAAATTTACAAGATCCATCTTTATTTGAGCCAGAAAATCAAGATATGCTTAGTGATATGGTTTTAAATAGTTATATGGATGCGTTGACAAAAACCGCAATACAAGGAGCTAATGATAAAAGACCTGAGCAAGGTATGGGCAAAGGTGGATTTAGCGGCGCTTTAAAAGATGAAATTGCAACATCTGAGCCTGTAATAAATAATGCTCTTAACTTTTCTATGCTTAGTCAAAATGTACCCGCTGGCCAGCGCGAGCAAAAAACTCAGTTTCTTGTTAACGAAATTAATAAAATAGATACAGCCTCACAAGCTAAATACATGACTCGTGGTGAACTTTATAATCAATACCTTAATGTAAACAATCTTGATGATAATAAAGAGGATAGGGATAACTTTAAAAAGGAATTTGGTATGTCTCAAATATATTCTTATAATCCACGATCTTTGTCATTATCTCAAGTTAAAGGAATACCTGTAAATACAGATAACCCTAAAGAGTTGTATAAGTTTTATTTAGATAATCTTAAATTAAGTGCTAAGGCAAGGAACTATTTTTACGGTAATTACGATAACTACATGCGGAATTCCACCACCACACCTACTTCTACAAATTCCTCTACAGGCGGAGGTTCACTAGATAATCTTTAATTAAATGGAAAAATTATTCAACGCGCTTTCTGAGCAAGGCAAATATACTAAATCTTTTGAAGATTTTCAAACACAGTTTGGATCAGCAGAAGGGCAAGAAAAATTATATGGTGCATTAAAAGAATCCGGAGATTACACAAAGTCTTTTGATAATTTTAGTAATCAATTTTTTATTGCAGAACCAGTAAAGACAAACGACTCTGCAAGTGCGGATCCAGCTGTGGAGTCGGTAAACGTAGATATGGGATCCAACTTGGAAAATGGTTCTTCGGAATTACCAAATGAAAAGAACACTTGGTTAGAAAACTTTTTTGGAGAAGAAGAAGACGCTGAAGACAAACTTTTTGGCGCTGTAGATTTTGTTAGTGATCTATGGAGATCAGGTAAAGGTGGATGGGCTGTTGGTGCAAGTGTAGATGAATCTTTTGATCTATTTAAATCAGAGGGAGGAATGTCTGAAGAAGATGCTGCTGCTCTGGTTGAAGCAGGAAGAAACGTTGAAAGCTACGGTTCTACTAATGAGCAAATTGCAGCTTCCAATAAAATGAAAAAACTACAGGAAGAAGGTTATTCTGGCGTTGGAGCTTTTATTACTGCGTATTGGGAGAATCCTAGTGCTTTAGCTAGTACCATGGCTAGTTCCCTAGCTATGATGGCTTCCAGTTTTTTCGATAGCGAAGAGGTTAGATATAGTGCCGCTGCAGGTTCAGGCGCAGGAGCTGCTACAGGGGCGGCTGGAGGAGCTGGTGTAGGAGCCGTGTTTGGTGGAATAGGAGCTGTTCCAGGGGCTATAATAGGAGCAAAACTAGGTGCAGTCAGTGGAGCTATGAGTGGAATTACAGCGGCTATGGAAACGGGGCTTACCACAGCTCAGCTACTGGAAGAGCAAGCTATATCTACAGGTTTAGATTGGGGAGTAATGACTGACAAGCAAAGAATTAATTTTGTTATGAGTCTTACAAAAAATAAAGATCAGTTTGACGACTTAAAAAACAAAGCTTTAGCTAGAGGTTTAACGATTGGAGGAGTCGATTTTGTTGTTAATATGGCTACTTTTGGTGTTGGTAAGCTCGTATCAGGCAGAATAGCTGGATCAGCTGCAAGCGCTTTAACAAAACCAGCAACAGGCTTAGCTGCTGGAGCAACAGAATCTATTGGATCTGGTGTAGGGGAGTATTTAGGGCAAAAAGCTGCTGGCCAAGAATTTAATTTTGAAGAAATTGCTTTAGAAGCTCTTGCAGATAAGCAAGCTACTGTTATTTCTGCTGTCAAAAACATAAGAAAAGGTAATCCATCATACAAGCTTAACGGCGAGAAAATGAATGGTAAACAATTTTCAGAAGCATTAAAAATAATGGACGATGTCGCTATTGTAAAGGCCGACATTAAAATTGAAGACTCTCCTTCAGTGCAAAAAATAGTTGATAATAGAAGAGGCAATATAGCCGCTGATCAAAGGGTTGATAGCAGAATAAGCGATGTAGCAGATAGAGCTGAAGCTATTAGACTGACTAAAGAAAAAAATAAATTAGAAGGTAACAAAGAGGGCAATAAAACAAAGCTAGCTCAAATAAATGGGGAGCTGGAAGTTATTAGTGATAAATATGCAGATTCTGAAGTTGATGCTACGATTCAAGAAAGACAAGACGCGGTTGCTCAAGCAGCTGATACTAAGTTTGAAACAGAATTTAATAAAAACTACAAAGCTCTTAAAGACAAGCAAAAAGAAACTGGCGTTGAACCTGTTATATTTGAAGATGACAATTTATTCGCTGAAACAGCAGCTAAGGATCTTAACGTTACCAAAGAGTACATACTTAAAGAAGCACCTGAGGGTGTTTTTGTAGGTGGAGGAAAAGTATATATAAATAAAAATCAAGCTAAAAGAAGTATAAATATAGCCACTGGTAATATTGGAGCAATATCTGTAGCAAGCCACGAAGTATTGCACCCTATATTTAATGCTTTAATAGGAGGAGCTAAAGCGCAAGGTCAATTTGTTAATCAGTTTAAAAAACAAATGACCAGTAAGCAAAGAGCTTATGTTAATAAAAGGTTAAAGTCAGCATATAAAGATCAGCCTGGAGCTGAAGCTATAGAGCTTATGAATATCTTTTCTGATGGCATAATTAAAAATGAAATTAATTACGATCAAACAACATTTGAAAAGCTAGGAAGCACTATAGTTGATTTCTTTAGATCACAATTAGGGTTAACTACAAATGAAATATCTTTTGATGACGGTAGAAGTGTGTTTAACTTTCTTAAAGAATACAATACTAGCATAAAAGCAGGTAAATTAAGCGACAAAGCAATATCCGCTATTAAAGCTGCCGAAACAAAAAATAAAACCACTGTAGCAAAAGCAGGAATTTTACAAGAAGAGCAGTTTTCTAAAACAATAGCAGAAGCAGAAGCGGCTTTGCAAGAAGCACAGGACGCAGATCCAAATGACCCTAGGTACTTTGACAACTTAGACAAAGCTGAAGCTGCACTAGATGCAGCGGAAGAGGCCGCTAAAAATCCCCAAGCGCCTGCTCCTAAAGTTAAAACAGAAGACAAGCCTAAGCCTAAGCCAAAAGTAAATAGACCTGAAAAGCCTACCAGAACTACTGATTTAAGCCCTAGAGATCCAAAGTCTAAAAAGATCATGGACACTTACAACGAAGGTATGGAGGGCGTCGAAAGAACGGAGTACAAATCAAACAAACCACTACCAGCTTCTTTAGAAAGAAAGTTGGTGCCGTTATTTGAAGGGTACATAAATACTATTGTTCAACAAAAGTTTAAGCAATTTGCAACAGAGGCTTTAGAATTTCAAGATGCTTTATCTATACTAAGAGCTGAGGTGATTAGCGCTTTACGTACTTATAATCCTTCTAAAAATAAAGATTTAGCTGGTTATGTAAAAAAGATAGTACAAACTAGGCAGTCTTTAATGTTTAAGGAAGCTAATACTGAATTTACATCTAATTTAGACGACGCTAAAGGCGTTACAAACACTACCGATGTTCAAACTATAGATAGAAGCGGCACTGTAGAAAGAGGGCAAGCTACATTTGAGGAACTTGACATTGTTGATGATACTTTAATTAAAGACATTAAATCTGATTTAGAAAAAGAGATTAGGGCTAGAGTACAAAAAGGAACGTTATCAGAAACGGTTGCTGTAAAAAAAGGTCGCGAAACATATTTAGTTACATGGCTTGAGGATTATGTAAACAAGCAACTGTTTAAGAAATTATCTAAAAGGTTAGGGGCGATAGGAGAAAAGAATGGCCAAACATTTATCCCTGGAGCTTATATAGACTTTCTAAACGATCCAAAAACTTTTGATATAATAACTAAAGCTTTGCCGATTAAAAGCATTAAGAAGAGCTATAATAAGTTATTTCCTACTGAAAGAGTTGGCAGAGAATTAACAGCAGAAGGCAATCCTATATTCAGAATTAAAAAGATTGATAAAAAAGCTTTTTTAACTTATTTTGTTGAAGGCAAAAAGTCTACTATATTAGAAAGACAAAAGCAATTATTTAGAGAAATACTTGAGCCATTGGCTAAACAAATTGTTGCTGATTATGCAACGCCTGAAAATATAGCAGCTCTTAAACCAATTCAAGCATTAGCTCCAGCGGAATCTATAGATGTAGTTGAAAATATAGTTATTGATGCACAGCTTAATAATTTAGAATCTAAATTAGATAGATACAAAGGCGAACAAGCTGGGTTTGATATTATACAATTTTCTAAAGAAGCAACAGGTAAATTTGACAGAAAAGAAATTACATCTGTTAAAGTTAGAAAAGCTTTAAATTTAAACGAACATTCAGAAGAATTTTTATCTTTACCGGAAAGCTTACAAATGGCTACTAATTGGGTTAGAGAAAGTTTACAATTAAAAGGGGCGACAATAGGAGGGTTAATATACGAGATATTGACGATAGGCCGAGTAGACGCTAATGCTAAAGATTTAAACCTTAATATTAAAGTAAAAACTTTAAAAGGAGAGGTTGATTTTGATAGCAACAGACCGGATATACAATTAAGTATAAAAAAAGACGGGCAAACTAAAGATATTAATTACGAGCTTAAACAAAGCGCTATTGCAAGGTGTGGCCAAACAACTTTAAGAGCCGATTTTAATAATGACGAAGTATTTTCTGTTTCAAGCAAAAGAAAAAATATCGCAGGAGACAAAGTTAAAATGAATTTTGCTGACATGCCCACTGGTCGGCAACTTAAGTTAAGCCTAAAAAGTGTTCAAAAAGATCTTAGACAAATATTAGATATAATAAATAAAATTGACGGTTCAAATATAAATACTATACCAATGGGTGGGACCATGAGTATAGAAGCTGTTAACGCTGTTAAAAAATCTGAAGCATATAAAAGAATAGCAAAAGTTGAAACAGGCGCTGACGGACAAACAGTCTCCAATCATTACAACGCAAAAGATACTCATCTTTTTCAAATAGGAGGCATAGGTACTTTATTAATGGGGCCAGACATATATGGTCTTAATAATAATGATTTAACTCCTGTTCAAAATTTAACTGATGTTAAATTTAAAGGCAACTTACGAATTAAATTTAATTATAGATATAAAAATAAAAAAAGGATTGGAGCCTCTATTAGTTTAATATCAGAGCCTATAATAGCAAATCCAAAAAATTTAAGTAAGTCACCTATAAATTTAGACACAAAACAAGGTACAGCTGCGCTATATGATAGATTACAATTTTCTAAAACTGCCCAACCTAGTTTAACGCAATTTAGCAAAACAGTAAACAAAGCTAAAGCAATGATAAACCGTCCTAACGCACCTGTTAAAGGTATCAGCGTTTGGGATTTTGATGACACTCTAGCTACAACTAAAAGTAATGTTTTATATACATTGCCAGATGGTACAAAGGGAAAGATTAACGCAACTGAGTTTGCATTACAAGCTGATAACCTTGAAAAACAAGGCGCTGAATTTGATTTTAGTGAATTTAGTAAAGTAATGAAAGGAGCAAAAGGTCCTATGTTTGACAAGGCCATTGCAAGAAATAAGAAGTTCGGCAATAGCAATGTTTATATTTTGACCGCTAGGCCAGCAGATTCAAAATATGCTATACACGAGTTTTTAAAAGGTATTGGCTTAGATATTAAATTAGAAAATATATTTGGATTAGGTGATGGTACGGCTATTGCTAAAGCTAAATGGGTTATTGGAAAAGTTGCCGAAGGGTATAATGACTTTTACTTTGCAGATGACGCATACAAAAATGTTAAAGCAGTACAGGAAGTATTAGAGCAGGCGGATGTTAAATCAAAAGTTCACCAAGCTAAAGTGCAATTTTCTAAAAATCTTAATAAAGACTTTAATAATATAATACAAGACGCTACTGGTATTGAGGCAGCAAAAGATATATCTACTGCTAAATCTAAAATATTAGCTAAAAAGAAAGGGAGGTTTAAATTCTTTATTCCGCCTTCTGCTGATGATTTCGCTGGATTGCTATATAAGTTAACAGGTAAAGGTACTAAAGGTGAACAGCAACAAGCATGGTTTAAGCAAGCTTTATTTGACCCCTTTGCAAGAGGAATGCGCGAATTTGAAAGCTATAAGCAAAATGTTACCGCAATTGTAAACCAATTAAAGAAAGATATTAAAAACGTTCCTGCTAAATTAAAGAAAGTAAACGAAACAGGATTTACTAATGAAAATGCAGTACGGGTTTATCTTTGGGATAAAAACGGGTTTAAAATTGATGGATTAAATAAGGAAGATATTCAAGAGCTGATAAGCATAGTAGAGAATGATAAAAATTTATTAGATTTCGCAGATCAAATGGATGCAGTTTTAAATGGTTATCCAGAGCCACAAAATGATTGGCTAGCTGGAACTATAACAACTGATGCTATTAATATGATTAATACTTCTAAGCGAGCTGAATTTCTTCAAGAATGGCAAACAAATGCTGACGCTATATTTTCAAAAGAAAACTTAAATAAACTTAGAGCTGCATTTGGTGAAAATTATGTAGAGGCATTGCAAGACATGCTTTACAGGATGAAGACTGGCCGTAATAGACCATCTGGCGCAAATAAGTTAACTAATCAGTTTATGAACTGGGTTAATGATTCTGTAGGTACAATAATGTTCTTTAATACAAGATCAGCATTGCTACAAACATTGTCTACTGTAAACTTTATAAACTGGGGAGATAATAACCCTATAGCCGCTGCAAAAGCATTTTCTAATCAAAAACAATTTTGGAGTGATTTCGCTATGTTATTTAATTCTGATTTCTTAAAGCAAAGAAGATCTGGTCTAAAGAATGATGTTAACGCAGATGATATTGCAAACGCAGCAGAAACAGCCACTAACAAAACAAAAGCAGTTTTATCTTCGTTACTTAAGGTGGGATTCTTACCGACTCAAATAGCGGATAGCTTTGCTATTGCACTAGGAGGAGCCTCGTTTGTTAGGAATAGAATTAATAAATATGTATCAGAGGGGCTAACAAAACAAGCCGCTGAAGAGCAAGCGTTTTTAGACTTTCAAGAAATAGCAGAAGAAACGCAGCAGTCATCAAGGCCTGACAGAATATCACAACAACAGGCAAGCCCATTAGGGCGTATTATATTGGCTTTTGCAAACACACCTATGCAATACATGCGTTTAACCAAAAAGGCCTTCTTAGATCTTAAAAACGGACGTGGCGATGCAAAAACTAATATAACTAAGATAGCGTATTATATGGCTGTGCAAAACATTATATTCTCTAGTTTACAAGCCGCATTATTTGCAAGTTTGTTTGAAGATGATGATGAAGAATTAAACAATAAACAAATTAGAGTAGCAAACTCTATGCTTGATTCTATATTAAGAGGTGTTGGTATATACGGGGCTATTGGTTCTACATTAAAAAATATAATTATAGAAATTAAAAGGCAGTCTGAAAAAGATAGACCTGATTATACGGTAGCAGCTCAGCGTGCATTAAGCATATCGCCTCCAATCGATTCTAAGATGCGTAAATTAATGGGTGCAGCGCGAACTTTTAGTTATAAAACAACCCGTGAAAAAATGGTTGGATATGGGTTAGATAACCCAGCATATTATGCAGCGGGGCAAGTTGTTTCTGCTACTACAAATATACCTCTTGATAGAGCAATACGTAAAGCAGATAACATTAGAGTAGCAATGGATAATGACACTAAGTACTGGCAATCAGTAGCATTAATGTTAGGTTATAGCCAATGGGATGTAGGTTTAGTTGAAACATCTAAAAATAAAAAGAATAAAACAGGTTTTGGTAAAACAACATCTTGGAAAAAAAGTGAATGGAAAAAATAAATATATGAAACCTATAACAGCAAGAGTAAAAGAAAAGGGCGGAGCGGTAACATATCCATGCAATCAAGAGGTAACAATGAATGCTGACGGTAGTGGTGGCCCAATATCTATTGCTAAATTTAAAAAACATAATATGTTTAGTAAAAGCGGCAAGGTTGAGGTTGCAGAAACTAAAAAAGAGCACTTAGCATTACAAAAACAAGGTTACGGTCATGAATCACCTGCTAAGAAAAAAGATGCTTGCTACACGAAAGTAAAAAGCCGTTATAAAAAATGGCCTTCAGCTTATGCTAGCGGTGCATTAGTTAAATGTAGAAAAGTTGGGGCTGCTAACTGGGGAAATAAATCTAAATAGCATGGCATTTAAAATGAAACCATCACCATTTAAAAACCTCAAACGTTGGTTTGAAGAAGAATGGGAAACACCAAGTGGCGAAAAGGACTATAGCAAAGGCGAAAATACCTTTAGACCAACCAAAAAAATTAGCAGTAAAACACCAAAAACCTGGAGTGAAGTTACCCCTGAATCCGAAAGAAAAGCCCAAAGAGAAAAAAACACTAAAGGTAGAGTCACTAAATATTAATAAAAATGAGCTTGAATGAATTTAAACTTTATATTATAAACGGTAGTACGCTAGGAGTAACTACTTTTACACAAATAGAGGACGGTTTAAAAATAATGCTTTTATTGGTTACTATAGGATATACTATAGCAAAATGGAAAGATATTAAAAAAGAAAAATAATGTTTAAATATTTTGAATACGAGCATTTTGATTCGCCAGACGTACAAGGTAGTGGGCAAATGATGGATTTAAAGATTATTCAAATGCTAGATAAAGCTAGAGCTATATATGGTAAGCCTATATATATAACTAGTGGTTATAGAACTGAAGCACATAACGAAAAAGTAGGCGGAGTTTTAGGTTCTTCCCATTTAAAAGGTTTAGCAGCTGATGTATCTGATAATCCACGTGGAACTAAAATAGATAGCCGTAATAGGTTCTTAATGCTACAAGCATTGTTTGCTGTAGGTTTTGATAGAATAGGTGTAGGAAACGGCTTTATACACGTGGATATAGATACGTCAAAAAAACCAGATGTAGTCTGGACATATTAAAAAAAAAGAGGCGCCATTACAACGCCCCTTCTTCAACAACTAACTAACTAACTAACCATCGCAAGCTAAACAATCTTCGCTCATCGCTGTAGCTGCAATATCTCCGCGCAGGACGCTCTCCGTTCTGGTATAATATAAAGTCTTTACCCCATTTTTCCAAGCATCCATGTGAACCTTATTAAGCCATTTTGGCGTTGCTTCACTTGGGAAAGCTAAATTTAAACTAACCGACTGATCTACGTATTGCTGTCTCAGTCCAGCCTGATTAACTAATTCTAATTGGTTTATTTCTTTAAACGTCTTATAAACTTCTTTCGCTGGAATATCCGGCCCGACGTGTATAGCATCAAGTTCTTTTATATCTTGTACAGATCCACCATCAGCAAGTATCTTATCCCATATTTCATTTGTATTTAACTTATGTTTTCTGAGAAGCTTTAAAAGTGTGGGATTTTTCCTAATGAACGTACCCTTCGCGCTTTGTTCCGTGAAAACATTAGCGGCCCAAGGCTCAATACCAGGACTAACATTACCACTGAGCTTACTATTAGACACAGTAGGAGCAATAGCCCTAAGATGAGTGTTACGATAACCAGTGCCAGCGCACCAAAGAGGTTCGCCATAGATTTCAGAAAGATCTCGGCTTGCTCTTTCAGATTCAATTTTAATCTGCGAAAAAATACGCCTAGTTTCAAACTGAGCAAGTAACCCTTCAAAAGGAATGCCCTTCTCTTGGAGATGCGTGTGCCATCCAAGTACACCCAACCCGAGTGCTCGTCCTTTTGTAGCAGAACGAATGGCATTTTCAAAACCTCTAAGTCCTTTGGCTCTTTGAATAAATTCCTCCATAACACCATCAAGAAACCAAATGGCGTCGTATATAAGGTTAGTGTCTTTCCATTCTTCATATTTAGCTAAATTTAGTGACGACAAACAGCAAACAAAACTATGATTTTCATCCGTATGCAAAGTAATTTCGCTGCATATGTTTGTCATATGTACTTTTAATCCGTTGTCTTTATATGCTTTTGGATTGTTTTTGTTAACATTTCCTTTAAACATAATATACGGCTCTCCAGTTGCTTTTCGCTTTCTAATAAGTTTACTCCATCGAGTCCTCGCTTCCGAATCGCCTTGCTCAAGGCGTCGCATAAACTTATCACCAACAACTGCGCATTGATGAAGGTTGAGTGACTGTCTGTTAACGTCGCCTTTTGGTTCTCTAATTTCAAGCCACTCTTCAAAATCGTCGTGTTCAATATTGATATTGACTGATGCTGCGCCTCTGCGAACAGAGCCTTGATTAGTCGCGAGGATAGTTGAGTCGTAGATTTTGCAAAAGGGGACAACTCCGTCTGATGTTCCATTTCCTGTAATTTTAGCGCCAGCGGGTCTGATTTGATTAATGCCAATGCCAACTCCACCGCCGTGCTTAGCGAGCAACATCATCTCTAAGTTCTTTTGGCCAATGTCCTGAATCGAATCGGCTACATCGATACCAAAACAAGATATAGGTAAGCCACGGTCAGTGCCGGTATTACTAAGTACCGGGCTAGCAAGGCAAAGCCAACCATTCCAAATATAATTAAAGAAAGTTTCTGCCATTTCCGGTTTATATAATCTGCGAGCAACCGTTTTACTGACACGCATGTATGCTTCTCTAGGTGACTCGTCGTATAATAAATATCCCCCGGATATAGTCTTCTTGTATACGTCGTTATTACCCCACGCAGGGTAATCTTCTCCTTTTTTCCAGTTTTCATTCCACATATTTTATTATTTACTATTGCTTTTTGCTTTGTTCATTATCTAAAAAATAAAGCGGCATAGGCTGCCATTACGTTTATGTTTACTATTACTAAATTCCATTGTTTTGCTACAAAAACTTGTGGCAAAGAAAATAACCCAGCTAAAAAGTATATTATTACACCAGGTGTTTCAGGCAACATATGGGGAGCAGTTACAAAAAAACCAGTCCCCATATACCCAAGCCTATTCGCTAGTCTTTCCGTCGCTGATAAACGTCTCTGCTTTACTAGATTGTTTAGCCATTTTTTCTTTAAGCTTGTTGATAGCTTGCTCATATCCTTCCATAAGTTTAATTGTTTCTAATGTACCTATAGCTAGGTCTTTTAAATATTCGGTTTCATTTAGTAACTTTTGAGCTACATTCCCTAACATTTCAACTTTATTTTTTATTTCTATTAATGTTTGTTCTTTCATACTTTATGATTTAATTCGTCCCACATTTCGTCTTCATTTAGTATATTACCAAATGTCTTCAAAGTCTTCGCCCTCTCCCGCCTTTGAATAATCCGTCGGACGAATAGCGAAAAAATCAGTATGGGTAACGCCCCCGGTAAGATGGTAAAACCAATCCAGGTTAGACGCTGCTTCCATGTCGAACGCAAAATAGTTTCCAAGATCATCATAACCAAGTTCAACGAGTTTTTCATTTGTTCTTTTTCTTATAAAGTGTTTTAAATCGTTAGCGCTAATGCCTTCAATGTCCCCCATCTCAAACATTTTGTCTATATATTTTATTTCAAGTTTTACCATTGTTTCAGCAGCGGATATTATATCTTTGCGACATAAACCCGCTAATTGATTGTTTTCACTGCAAATATCACGAAACAGTTTACAGCCCATTTTGCTATGTAAAGATTCATCTCTTACACTCCACTTCATTTGTTGACCAATGCCTTTTAATAAATTTCTTAATTGAAAAGAATAGAGAACAGCAAAAGCAGAATATAGACTAACCCCTTCAGCAAAAGCACTAAAAACAGCAAGAGACTTACCAATACCAACAGAGCTTGTCCCGTCATAAGCAACCAAGTTGTCAAACCTTTGAGCAGTTGCAGGCTCATGTAAAAAGGCTTCATAATCTTCAAGACCCAATGTTTCATTTAAATAACTATATGCGACAGCGTGTATTGTTTCTTGCGAACCAAACATCATTGCCATTTGTTGTATCTCGTGTTTAGGAAACCATCCAACTACCTTCTGCGTCCAGTAATCAGAAACCGCACACTCAGTTTGCGCAAAGCCGAGTAATATATTACCGACCAAATTCTTTTCTTCTGGTGTTAATTTTTCTTTCCAGTCTTTAATATCGCCTTGCATAGGTATTTCAGTATGTAACCAAAATGCCTGTGCTTGCTTTAACCAACCTTCAGTATAATATTCCGGATATTCAAATGGTTTGTACGCTACGCGCTCTTCAAACAATCCCATTATTTATATATTTCAATTGCTAAGTCAATAAACGGCAAGTAAAATACATGCGCTGTTTGATTTTCTTCCTCATAGGTTCTCATTCCAAATAGCACTCCAGGATAAAATCCTATTGATACTGCCCAGGTTGGATTATTTCCCTTGCCCTCTGTATTTTTTGACATAATTTTTGCTGTTTTTATTATTACTTGTTTTTGATTTTGCGTGCACGCCTTTTCTACGTACTTTTGGTACTTCTATATAAGAAGATAAAGTTAATTTAGCCATAGCATTTTATTCCATGTTTTTCTTGTTGTTCAACCAATTCTTTATACATTACTTTGCCTCTATTGTTCCAACTCCATTTAACCCAATTGTCAATCTGGCGCTCAGCATACTTTTGCCTGGAAATGTTTTTTTCAATTATCCTGGCATAGCCCGTTACTTGGAAAGGATTATCCTTACTGTTTCGTCGCATTCTTTTTGATTTTGTGGTTTATATAGTGTATATCCAGGGAATTGATTTGTTACTAATTGTTTAAATAACTTCCAGCGCATTGGGAACGATTCGTTAGCCCTACCTTTTGTTTCTATTATAAAATTATCCCCAATAAAATCAGGTGTGTATTTAATCGGCAATATACGTTTGCAACCACGATTTTTATAATCGCCTTTACCATTAGCTTGTCTTTCATATACTTCGTTTTCAAAATGAAAGCCATTTAATAAAACAAATGTTTCTCCTTCATATTTGGCTTTAATCTTAGCTTTCTTTAACGCCATATACATATAACGCTCTAAGCCGGAAGCAAAGTTAATCCCGTCATAAGTAACTTTTTTGCTTACAACAGGACCACGCTTCTTGCTTCTTTTTTTATAGGGTAGTCTCCTCATGGATCTCGATATTTCTTAGCAAAGCTTCTTGCATCTCTTCTGTACTAGATTCTTTTAATTTTTGCATGTATAGCACAGCATCCATTAATTCTTCTTGCAAGTGATTAATCCAAGCAAACAAATTTGATTTGTCGTCATTAAGTGTTACGCCGTACTTCGCAAAGCCTATATCAGATCTTGATACAAACTTATCAACTACACGTTCAACAACTGGGTCTCTAAATTCTATTTGTTTTTTATTCATAATGATTCTGTTTTAACAAATGTTCCATTTACCATACGTCCAGTTCTATTGCTGATTTGAGCGTACGACTCATCGATACAATGCTCAATACCGACATTACCCAGCTCGGCAAGATTGGTAAGTACCACAACACAATCACCAATAGCATCAATGAACTCAGCCCTATCGTTTTTAAGAATTGCTTGTGCAAGTTCACCTGTTTCCTCCAGTAGTTTAATATATTGTGTCTTAGTATCTCCATTGTCTAATATTCCTTTTTTTCTTGCCCATTGGCGTATTAATTC
>Ga0233415_10000111_pt1 | contig 37926 bp, 16 predicted proteins | sample Na_anoxic_12_MG_FD_188631 | JGI IMG/M metagenome (GOLD analysis project Ga0233415, IMG submission 188631) | Seawater microbial communities from Saanich Inlet, British Columbia, Canada - Na_anoxic_12_MG | ecosystem: Environmental > Aquatic > Marine > Inlet | place: Canada: British Columbia...
GCAAAATTTTATTGGTATAAGATAGATAAAGATCCAAATGAACATTGTGCTAAAGATGAATATTGGTATAAACCAAAAATGGAAGATGAACTTTTAGATAAAGATTTATACATTTAATACAAAAGCCAGAGTTAGATTCGTTTCTTCTCTGGCTTCTTTTGTTAGCTTATGCTAACCCCTTAATATGGTTAATAATCTATAAAATAAAAATAAACTAAATTTAATATGATAAAATAAAAAAAATGAAATGTGAATCAACAATACCGGGGAAAAAAGCTCCCCCTACAATGCTCAAAGCAATACACAAAGAAGACTTTGTGGAATGTAAAGAAGAAAAATGTGATGATGGCTATGATGATGATGATTGCGATGATTATTGTGAAGACGAATATTGCGAAGACTGCGATGAACACATAGATGACTGTGTTTGTGGTTTAAAAGAAGAAGATGAAGAATACGAATTAAAACCAATTAAAAATAATAATATGATTGAAATACAAAAAAGAGTAAGCTTAGAGACACTAAAAGAAGAAAAAAGAAGTTATGGTTTTATAAAGCCAATATCTGAATATATTAAAGAGCAGTTTTCTGATTGTTATGAAGACTTTACTCCTGATTTAGTTAAGGATTTTATACAAGAAATGATTAATGGTGAGAGGGGTCAATACAAATTTGTAATGATCAATAAAAACCGTTTATTTAATGTATATCCTTATCCTTGGAACTCAAAGTTTGGTTATTGTTCAGAGAAAAAAGGATTTGAAAATCTAGCACTTTCTATTGAGTCTAGTATTGAAGGAATAGATATACGTGAGAGTTATTATGAAGTTATTAGGATTAAATTATCAGATCTTTATGTAGTTGAAGACCAAAAAGAACTGATTAAACTGGAAAATGCCTTATTGGCGGACGAACTAAAAGAGGTTAAAGAGCAGAAAGAGAAAGTAATTGAAGTTAATGATGAGCTTCTTTCTGACATGAAGAAATATAACCTTAAGACTCCAGATACTTACAGGATTAGTAAACTTAAGAAACTTGAAGTTTTACGCAACATGAAGAATGCTTCAGACGAAGACGTTCTGAAAGCTCTTGGATGGGCATAGAAGAGTAGTAAGCTAGAGGTGAAGGCTGTTACTAGAATCTTTATCTTGCCTACTAAGATAAAGGCAGATGTAGGTAAAAGACCTCAAAGGGGATGCGAAGTCCCCTAACTTTTTTAATTAGTAATCTATATATGAAAAAAGGGGAGCCGTTTGGTTCCCCTATTTTTTTAATTTAACTAAGATGTTTTATTTAATTGCTATGTTTATTACTTCAACCAGGAGACAAGATCCCCCACATCTCTCATTCTGTAATATTGTTTATATATCGGTATATAATTAGTAAATGTTCTAGACACTTTTAGTTTATCTTTCCATGGTCCTCTTTCATATCTCTCAAACTCAAAACCTCCGGAGAGTACTGGATAAAATAATCTATCCATAAGATCAATAGTGTTTTCTAACATAGACATTGCAGCTGCTGGAGATCTTAAGATCTTCATTGATTCTGTAACATCCGCAAAGAATAAGAGTTCTGCTTTATATCTAAGTGCTTGATATGATAAGAATGACATTAACCATGATTCGTTACCAGCTCCACCAGTTTCAGCGGTTTCATCATCATCATCACCACTTTCTCTCATGCCTAAAATAACATTTGCAAGAATAATTGAGGTAAGCATAAAACCTAATTCAATTATTGTCTTTCTAATGTTTGATCTTTCCCAAGATCTGAGATTTCTCCAATCTTCTGAGGCGAGTGCAAATCTAAATAGCTTTGCTTCTTTACCAAGATTATATAAGAATTTAGTTAAAGTTACATAACTACCCTCATCATAATCACCAATACGGTTATTTACATATTTACTTGCATATCTACGATCCCATCCTGAGACAATAAATTTCCTGAACATCATACCTAATCTACCAAGAGATTCTCTTTGGGCTGCTGGTTGACCTATTTTTGAATATTCACCATGCATACGAGAAAGAACATATCTTGCTTCCTTCTCAATCTTGTTTCTACGTTCTTGTTTAAAATTAGCTACTTTCTCTCCGTTCTTTCCTTCAAATACTAACTTCCCATCCTTTACCTTAGCCATTTCAAGCATAGTACCAAGTTTGTTTCCTTCACTATCTCTTGCTTCAATCTTACTGAGCATAGCTAACATAACCTTAGTTTGCATTTCATGCTCACCTATATGGTTAATAAACATAATTGAACTTGAAGTAGATAATTGACGTATTCTAGAACTCTTTCTAAATTCACCTCCTTGATAATCATTAAGAACATCAAATTCTTGAACAATTAAATTTACAATTCCTTTTGGGTGTCTAGCACCAATGTCTCCAAGAGTACTGCCTATATGTCCCCAATAATAAAGATTTGCTTTATGAAGATCTTTTAAATTATAATGTCTTCCAGCAAAAGATTCTATTAACTGCATAGTGGATCCTAAACCCACGTTTGCAAACCCTTGAACAACGTTTCCACCAAGTAGGTTAAGAGCAGTAAACTGATTAATAGCATTTGTTAGTTTTCCTAAATCAATCTTTCCAAAAAGCTTTTTAGATTCTGCTTCAGTCATACCAAACATTAGAGACTTATAAAGAGCATCTAATTGTTTCGGTAGTTCTGCTTTAGACCCAGATTTAGTTACTATTTTACCTTGAAGATCTCTCTTTGGTTTCCCCTTCCAATCAGTAACTGTATATTCTCTATTTTCAACAAAATCCTTAAGCATATCCATTTCATGGATAATTAATTTCTTCTCAGAATAATTAATTGCTGAAGAAAAGAATTTAAAATAGATACTAGCTAAATCAAACGATTGATCTTTAATCGCATTGTCATTAATCCATCTTTCTTTTGCAAAACTAGATATAGTAAACTTCCTAAGTCTATCTTCTTTAGGTAAGCTTTCAAATTGTTCTCGATAAGCTTCCTCTATTTTTTTGATTTTATTACTATCAAAGGTTTCAAACTTACTCTCATGTTTCTTTCGTAAATCAGATTTATAATAGATAGGTATAAAGTATACTTCTTTTCCTTCCGAGTTTGTAACAGATTCTGTACCTCTCATGTCTTCATCTGTCATTACACTAAACGTATTACCTAAAGTATAAGACACTACATCTTGAAAAGTATTATCTTTCGATGCTATACGTTCGTTTTTACTTTTAAGAATTCCAGGAAGCCTGTTCCAAATTCTATTATGAAACGGTATTCGTTTTTGATATTGATCTAATTTATTATTAATAAAATTATAAAAAGCAATCTGTGGATCATTGGTTTTATTATCTTTAACTGCTTGTTTTTGTTCATCAAAAGAAAGTTTCTTAGCTTTCTCAATTGACATACCAGTTGCCGAAGAAACTAAACTATACCATTGAGGATTAATCCACTTCTCTTTGGGTTTACTATATAGTTTATTAGCATCCCTCCTCCACTCTTCATATCTATCAATGGTTTCATCATCAGTAATAACTTCTCCAATTTTTCCCCAAGTTGGGAGTTTCGAGATTTTATTTCTCTCACTCTTTGTTATTTTTCGTTCATCAACTAACTCTAACAAGAATAAAGATCTTGCTTTTTTGAATTTAACATCATCAAAATCAATGTTATTCCTTCTCCAAGCTCGTTTAATGTTCTGTATATCTTCAAAGGATGCACCATTATTCCTTGCTTCCTCGACTTTTCTATTTTGATCAGCCCACATTTCAGAACTATTTATGCCTACGACATGTCCAGTATAATTACCATACTTATCTTTTTCCAACATAAACTCATAAACATCTCTTATGTCTCCAAATGTTCCAGTACCTTTAGGAGATGCTTTCTCTAAATTTCTAAGGAGATCAACCATTTCTTTTTGAAGATCAATCAATTGTTTCCTAACACTGATTTCTGTAGTCATGAAAACATCTGCCATACCCGCAACAACCATGTCCCGACTATCGGGAAGTCCATGTAACCATCTTTGAAGTACCCCTGTATCATCAGAGGCAATTTTTAACTGTTCTATAATGGCTCCTTCAGTCATCGCAGCCATCTCATCTGCAGTTAAGCCTATTTCCCTTTCTAAATACTCCTCTAAACCTATTTTTTCTTTCTCTTCCTCAGATAGTTTATTATATTCTCTTTCATAGAAATCTCTATATCTTGCTTCTATATGTTTTACGTATGGGGTTATGAATTTAGCAACCAATGGAATACCTCTCTTTTTATAAGCATTCTTAATGGTTTTAAATACAGCTAAAGTATCCTTAATTTTATCTCTTCTAGTTAAAGGTTTACCTTTTATGTCTTTACCCACTACTTCATCAAGAGATTCCGTAAATTCCTTTGCACCTGGTTGTGATGAATAATATATCTCTATACCCTCAGCTAATTCAGCAAGTTGATCAATAGCACCAAAACCAGATATATAATTAGTCCACCTTTGTAATTGAGATACACTAAATGCCTCATCACCCATACCCTCTGGTTCTAATGTGGCTGCAACATATTCTGCTTCAATTCTTGCTGTCTGATCAAAGATAAAATCTTGAAATAATTTTAGAGCCTCTGGTATATTTTCAGCACTTTTTCTCATATCTGAGATAAGCTCATTAAGCTCTCCTTCTCTATATAAACTACCACTTCTACCACCCTTATAAATCTTAGCTTTAGTTTCTAAGGAATCAATAGCGCTCTGATATATCTCTTCAAGGCTTGTTTTCTTCTCTTTTGAAATACTAAACTCCTCACGAATCTCCTTTTGTATTTGTTCCCTTTGTTCTTTAGTAGGAGCAGCGTGTACATCCAAAACCATTTCTTCTTGGTCTCTTATATAATCATCAGAAATTAAATTTTGAGTTCTTTCTTCAATATTATTTCTATAATTAATTATTTCTTCTACTGTTTTTATTGTCTCTTCATAGATTTCTAATCCTCTAAGTTTTTTCTCTTGTTTATATTGATTAAAAACATTACGCATTAACCAATCAAGAATATATTGCCACATTACTTTTAATGGGTTTTTCTCTTCTAATGATTTAATTTCATTTATAAATTCCGGATTAGTAAATATTTCCGCCATAAACTCTTTAGAGTTATGAAATCCATAAAGTTGATCTTTATTGGATAATTCTAAAGATTCATTAAATAATTTATCTATTTTTGAAGAAAAAGAAGGAGAATTGAGATAAGCATTTACAGTGTAGGCGTGTATTATTTCATGTAAAATAGATTCAACAAAATACTCTGGGGGAGCAGTACTTATTCCATCTTCTACATATAAGTAAATTCTATTTTCGAATTCATCATTAAGTCCAATATGAAGTGCATAAGGTCTATCTTTTTTTTCTCTACTGAGAAATTCTTCCTGTTCGTTTAAACTCAAAGGAGAATCCTTTATCGCTTCTTCATATGTCCTATAAAGCCGTACATCAAATTCAACTTTTTTTAATTGTTTAGCAACTTCATAAAAAGGAGAATCTTCTGTTATATACTCGTGATTATATAAAGCTCTAATAATATCTCTAGATTTTATTGGTTTTTCATATCGATTTTCTAGAACGTCTTTTACTAAATCAACCCAGTTTCTACCGAAATTGTCACGTTCTTCTCTCGATGTATCTGCTGGAGATATCTCTGTAGGATCAACAATAAATATTTTCCACCCACCTGGGGTCTGCCTAAGAGTAAAATGATAATTAGGACTTTGATTTAATGACCTAACCCAATCCTGTGTCTTCTCATTATAAGGAACAGTTTTAATCTTACCGTCATTAGTAAGAAGATTATACTTCTTATATAAGCCTTCATTACCTCTCAGCGGTATAGGATCTGCTTCTTTTAGGTTAGTAGGACTTTCTACTATCTTATCTCTCTTTTCACCCTTTTCATAAACAACATAATGTTTAGCCAAGGCTTCTCTAGATATGTCTATATAAGCAGCTTTATCCCTGCCCCAATTATAAGGAGATTCTCGTAACTCCTGCGATATGTCCTCGTGTCCTATAGAAAGAAGGTTGTGATAAGCTTTGTTAATATGAACTATTTTACTATCTACAAGAGATTTATTAGCCCCATATTCTTCAGGATTCTTTCCTGCTTTGACATAAGCTTTCCCGTCTTTGTAAGATACCCATGGTAATTTGCGAAGATAACTCTCTACGTCTTCATAGGTAGCAAAAGCAAAGTCAGGTATATTATAATCTAAACGATTATATATACGATAGGCTTCTACTAAACCTACTTTACTTTCTAACTGTATCCAGTCTGGATGTGATTTATTTGGACATACTGCCATCGTTAACACTCTTTAAAACTATCAATTAATCCTTTAGCTTCTTTTAAATTACCACTTTGAATGTGGGCGTTTATTTGGTCTACATGAGAAGGATCAAGACCAAGCGGTATTTGCTTAACTAAATCTGCTTGTTTATCCGATAAGAAAGGAGTACTAGCAAACTCTTCTGTTTTTACATCTGTAGTAAATCCAATTGATGCTACATTCTTTTTATTCTTAAGATAAGCAGTATTCTTAACAAACCAACTTAGTCCATTCTGATCTCCCCTACCTTCCATTTGTAAATAAGGAGATCCAACTTTCATTTTATCTACCAGTTGTTCTATGTTCACAGAATCCACATAAGTTACTCTTGCTGGAATACTCTCTCCAGTATTATTATTTTTGATAGTAATTATATCTCCTATTTTATAGTTATTCTTATTTTCTCTAGTGGTTTGTGTTTTTTCTCCAGACAATACTTTATCGAATTGTCCCTCAAAATCCATATTCATTTGTTTATTGGTCATAGTAGAAGGTTTTTCTATAAATCGTTCCTTAAAAGCAGTCTCATTAGATATATCTTGACCTTTTCTATTTCTGAACTTCCATCCTTTAGGTGCTAATATTAGAGTTGGAATACCCAACTTCATACCAGCTTTGGCTCCTGCTTCATCAAATCCTGTTTGTCCGCCTGTTCTAATGCTTCCTATGGTAATAGGACTAACAGATTTTGCTAATTTTTTAACAACCCCATCTAATAATTTATAAGTAAAATCATCAATTTCTTGTTGGGTATAATTATTATAATTTCTTAATGTGTATATACCATTGCCTGCTATATTTAATGATAATACTTTATTGTTGTCTTTATCAAAACTATAAGAATTCGTATCTTTCAATAATGTAGCAATAGTATTTATTTTTTCTTCTGTTACTTCTAGGTTTTCAGCATTAACAGGTATATATTTTTTACCTTGAGATATAACAGAATTCTTTGTTAATTTTTCACCAGCACTATTAAAGTCGGCAGCTATAGCAATAGTAGCATCAGCTGAGGCATTCTTCATAGTCCTTCCTTTATAACCAGTAGATGGATCTTCTTTAAAAGCTACACCTTTAGAGGCAACCTCTTTTTCCATAGTCTCTCTAGTTTTTTGTGAGTAGTCCTCAAGTAATTCTCCCTTAGTAATTACTACTCCTTCTTCTGCAGCTTCAAATCCTCTACCAATCTTTTTGGTTTCAAGTAACTCTATAAATTTTTCATCACTAAGTGTCTTCTTGGGATTTAAGAATGATTCATCCTTAGAATACCCATACTCTGTTATACGGTGTCCTTTGTATTCTGTTCCCTTTTCAGGTATTATTTTATAAATAACTCCTGCTTCAGACTCTCCCATAAACTTAGCATTCACTCCTTCTAGTTGTAATCCTATGAAACTTCCTTCGAATGTAGGTAATACTACTACCTGTATGTCTCCACCTTTTTTACCCTCAAGATTATATATTTCTCTTGGGCCAGCATAATTATCTAATATAAATAGATCAGAATTATTAGAGATAACATCAGATTTTATATCATCTACATAATCAACCATAAGATTAGTACCGTTTAAATCTGTTTTCATGTCCCCTATAAACTCATTATATGAACTACTAAGTCCTTTTTGAGTTAAATGATTAATAGGTATGTTATGATGGAACGTATAAAGTCCTCTATTGAAACCAGAACTATAGAACGACATTACAACAAGATCCTCTGCTAATTTTCTTATCTCATCATTAGGATCATTAAGTAATTTCTTCCAATCGATTACTATAGAGTCTCTCTGCCATTTATCATTCTTATCCCCAGTTATTCCTTTTACGTGATATACCTTATCTTTGCCGTTATATTCTACCTTAAGGTGTTGTATAAAAATATTATTCTCTAATTCCGGATGTTTTCTACGTGCTTCAATTAACCTTAGTCCAACACTGCTTTTTCCTCTAAATAGATTCTTTATATCCTTTTGTGAAAGTCCATAACCTTTAAGACCTGTAAAATACTTAGCAGCAATTGCTGCAAATATTGCACCAGCTAAATCTTTTTTATCTTTATCCGTAAGAGCTTTACTGCTTCTTTCGGGAATAAGCTTATAAAGATCATTGAATATACCTTCTACAACAGGAGAAGAATTAATCATTATATCCCTAAAGATCTTTTGATTAAGTATATCAACAGAATTCTTTTTTAAAGTACCAAGGAATGACTCATCCATCATTCTATTAAACCCAACAATTTTTGGTTCAGTTTTAACTTTTTCCAATAGATTAAGAGAACTCTTGATATCTAACATGTTAGTACCATACTTCTTCCTATCTATACCAGAAGCAGCAATAGTTAAACCAAGCAGTCCAGCATCAGCATTTAATCCCTTAGTAACAATCTTACCATCAACCTCAACCTTTCTTTCAAAAGCACGCATCATCCCAAGTTGAGTAATATACCAAGCTAAATCTCTTTCTTCCTTAGCAATTTGTTTCTTAAAATCTTCTTTCTTTAAACTAAAGATAACTTCTGGATCCGATGCTTCATCAATCAAAGCATCTACTTTTTCCTCAGAAATATTTTTCTCTTTAGCTAGTCGGTCAATCTCTCTTTGATACTTAACTAAAATTCTATTCTTCTCATTCTTTTCAGTAGTAGCTGTATATTCTAGCATTCCTGGTTGTACTAAGTACCAGAACGTATTTGCCCCAACCCCTGCTCTAATAAGATAGTTTACTACACTATAAGTATTCTTATTGACATTAAGATCAAATATATACGCATCCTTCGCAATATCCACATGAGCTGAAATAAGAGCAGATAGCCAATCTAATATATAGACACCATCTTTTCCTATGGGCTGAGATAAATCTACATAACCCTCTTCTGAGTAATTAGCAAAATCATACTGATCTGTAATAATACCCAACCCGTAAAGTTGACCTAACACATGATGTACATTGTTAACAGCAGATGGAGCAACACCGTCTTTACCACCCAAGTATGCTTGCTTAACGAGATTTTGATATGTGGGTGAGAACGCCTCAAGATTTTTAAATGTACCTTTTTCACCCCTAATTTCTCTAAGTTCCTTTACAATGTTTTTAATGTTATCAGTATGTGTACTAAGGGGAGTCTTATTTTCAACAAGATGATCCTTACTTAATAGAGGAGCCCTCATTAAATCAATAGTACGATCTTGAATTGCCCTTACATCATTAAGTTCTAAAGCAGTTTTCTTACCTTTATTTTTCTTAACAAACTCTCCAATACTTGGTACATTTTCAAGTTGTTCAATTAAATCATTAACTTGATAAGGTTTAACATTATCTATATCAAAATTAGATAATAATTCCTCAACCTCCATAAGTTTTCTTATAAGATAAGATCTTTCTGTAGGATTAAATTTATCTTTAAGTTTATCCGGAAGATTAGTTTTATCTTTAATTTCCTTTAGTTGTTCCCTCAAAAGAAAATCATCTGCATATCTTTGTTGCCAAATTCTTTCTAGTTGTACTGTATCATTTATCTTACCTTCTCCAATAAACTCTCTCTTTTGAATCTTCCCGCTTATGTTTGTATAATAATTATAAGTCGCTAAGAAGAGCTTATCAATATCAAAATCGGCATCAGTAAGAGCAGTGAACTCTGAAGGTAATACAACAACATTTTTAGTTTGAATCGAAAGGAAATCTTTTACTACAAAAGGTATTACAGAATTGGGACCCTGTGTAGGTATACGATAACCAAGCCCCTCAAGGCCGTTTTCAAGCCCCCTAAGCCATGATCTCATCTCTTCTAGTGTAGCATCTTCATAATTAGGTATTATGTTCTTAAACAGCTCCGGAGACACCATTATTTCAGTTCTCCCTTTTGCATCTAAAAGTTTAAGTTTCTTACCTAATGCGTCTCGCATGCCAAAATTAGACATCTGAATGTACTGATCTCCAGGGGTCATGATGTCTATTGTAAACTTATTTACAAGAGATATGATTCTACCTTCAATCCATTTCCTATCCGGAAACGTATCGATGTTAATCATCTCTTTACCTTCTTCATAGTTTAAAGCATCTATAACCTGATAAGGCATACCAGCATTTTCCGCACTTTCTTTTAATGTCTGATAGAATCTTTCAAAATCAATTGTACCGTTAGGTCTTAGCCCAAGCTTCTCATTTAATTCACTAAGTCCTCTATTGGATAGTTCAGAATATGCATTATTAATTTCTTCTGCTAATTGCTTCCCGTTATATGTTTTACCATTAACTTTATAGATTTTCTTATCTAACCTAAGATTAGACATTATAATCTTTTTAACCTGTGAAGCTAAAAGTCTGACTTCGGTTGAATGAGGATCAGTTACTTGCTGTCTACGTAAGTATTTAAACTCTTGTTCATATACCTCTACGTTATTATCTAAGTATTCTTGATTAACTTTTCCTTCGTTATCTAAGTATTTAATACTTGATGTACCTCCAACCTTTACTGCAGATTCAAACTTAACCATGTCTACTTTATCATTGATCATCTTGTCGTAGAGTGGTTTAAGTTCATTATAAACTTTTACTTCCTTCCCAGTTTTCTTATTTTTCCCAATAGAATAAGTCATCTCTGGCAATAAAATTGCCATAGACATTTTATCATAAATAGGAATACCTAATCTATCTTGGAAATCAACACCGAAATATACTGTTTTCAAAGGCTGTAAAGAAAGAGCATTAACTTTCTTTTGTTCTTCTTTAGTTAATTTTTTACCAGACATTAATAAATCAAAAGCCTCAGTATCTTGGGGTGTCCATTCTCCTAACCTTTCACGTATTTCTTTATATAACTGTGGAGTAACATAGGTTTGAGCATCTGCTACATTTATTTCATTATATCCAGATAAGCGTCTCTCTGCTTCTCCCTGGGTTAATCCTAATTTTACAAATGACTTTAGTAATTTATCATATAAAGGTTTATTATGTTCTTTAATATCTTCTATATGATCCTGAATTGTAAATACCTTATATGTCTTACGTTTTAAATCATCATCTTTAAAATCATCTCTTGTCTTTTCTCCCGGGGCAATTAAACCAGAGACACGTTTTACCATATCTTGAATTGTACTTCCCTGATCATTTGCTTTATAAAAAGCAGGATCCATAAGAAGAATCTTACCTGTCTCGATAACCGACATTTGAGTATTTAAAGTATACTCTGCAAGTATTAACTGTAAAGCCTGATTCTCTTCCTTCGCTTTTATTGGGAGAGCTTTATCTCTTCCTGGGTTGTTTTGAAATACGTATTTCTTTATGAGAGCTTTACTTACAGAACCTTGGTTATTACGTATGGATAATCTATTCCCTTTATTATCGGTATTATAACTAATAATTCCATGTTCTCTAGCTTTCTCTGTTGTCTCTTCTATTCTTTCTCTAATAGATTTAACTAAAGCTTTCCTAGAATATCTCTTTTCATTAAACTCTGGGAACACATGATACTTAAGTCCGTTTGCATCAGCATTTTCAAGGATTGGTTCACCCTTATCATTCTTATCTTTATAATGTATACCTTGTCTTAGATTACGATGCCATGAAGAATTCTTATCCTTATCTCTAGATTCAATAGCCTTACTAATATCTTTCTTTACTTGTTTAATTCTATTAAATTCATCCTGATAGTAACCCTCGAACATATCTACGATATCCTCTGGTATAACTAACTCGCCTTGCTCGTTTAACCTATAGGAATCAAACTTAATTAGGTCTAATCCTTTATAAAAGAAATAGGGTTTCTTATCGGCCAGTGTTGGCATTCCAAGAAATCCATTATTAATCATGTGCATTTTAAGTAAGAAATCTTTCCTTGGATCGAGATCACTATAACCTTCGTTCTTTCGACCATCTCTGTAACTAGACATAGTAACTATTTCCAGAGTTTTCCCACCATTTATTTGTCTTAAGAATTCTGAGTTTACATTATAAATTACATTAGTTAACTCTCTTAGATGTTTCTTATCGTTAGCATTAACATACTTATTAAAATCTGATAAGAAACTTGGTTGTGAATATACAAAGAAAGTTGCTCCGTCTGCACCAAATACAGTATCTGCTATATAATCATCATTAACTTTTACTGCTAATTTAGCTAAATCCTTTACTTTTGATTCTTGATTTAACTGTTGATCTATAGGATATTCTTTATATCTTTTATCGCTTATGTTTTGTAATACAGAATTCTTATGTGCAAATATATAATCAAGGTAATCTGCTACAAGTATATACAAACCCTGATCTTTATTTTCTGGAGACAAATCTTCTGTAATATTTTCTAGTGTTTCTTTGTCTATAGTAATACCAACCTCAGCAAGTAATCCTATTATCTCATCTCTATACTTAGCGAAATCTTCAAAGCTTACGCTTTCTCTTTGATCTTCATACTCAGCATAAATAGGATCCCTAACTTTCCTTAAGAATTTATTCTTTATTTTAGTTACTTCAGATGAAGAAAACTTACCTTTCTCATTATAAAATTCTGTTTTGTTAGCGAAAGTTTGTGCCCATATCTTAGTTACTTCCTCCTCTGCGGAGAATATACCAGCCGAATATGCTTTATAATCATTATCTCGTTTAACTAGATTATAAAATTCATGTCTATATTTATCAAGAGTAATATATACTTGGGTTTTGAAAGATCTAGGTGCATTCAGAAGTCCTGGTCTTAGTGTTTCACCTGTCTTAGGGTCCACTGAACCATTCAATAGTACATCATAAAACTTACTTCTCTCAGCTTTTCTCTCTAGTATCCTAATCATTTCATCATAAGATCCAGCATGCCATGTATCCTTAAGCAATCTAGACCAAGCTGTACCAAAGTCTACAAGCTGTGGGGCTCTAGTGAAAGTATTTCTTTTCTCTCCTGAAGGTAAAGTAGCAAAGAAAAGTTTAACATTTGCAAGAGAATTATCCCGAGAGTTTATCTCATAACTAGCTTTATCATAGTTAAGAATCTCTTCTCCTGTAAGATAATCAAACCTACCTTGAGTTCTTCTACGAATATTCATAGCAAGAAGTCTATCTTCAGTGAGTCTTTTGAACTCATCAAAATCTTCTAAGATTCTATTATATAAATCTTCTGTTTGTCTAGCAGCATCTCCCTCTAAGGTTTTTAGTTTATCTCTTGTCTTAGTAAGCGCTTCCTCAACCTTAGAATAACTAAATGGTTTATTAAGAGATTCCTTATAATATAAATTGTTCTCTGTTACCAGAAGATATTGAATTAAGATTGTTATATCTCCTACCTGTTCTTGAGTAAATTTCTCACTAATTCGATCATAAGGTCTATTATAAAATTTTTGATAACTTGGTTTATCAATCTTAGCTTTACGATAATCCCCTCTCTCAATTTTATTAAATAACTTTTCTACAGTAAGATCACTTACTTTATCTCTTCCTCTAATCCTAGCAACAAAACTTTTAATAGCTTCTAGAATCCTATGAAATACACCATTAATCTTACGATGTTCAGGTTTAACAATCTCATCAGAAAGTACGTATTCTCTAAACTTCTCCGCTAAGAATTCTTCTATAACGGTTTCATCTTTCTCGTTCCTTAATTCTTTATATTCTTCTCTGGCGTTATCGTAAAGAGCTTGTCGTTGTTCTTTAGTTAAATAGAATAAACTTACAATATGAAATGCTTCGTGATAGGCTGTACCTACCTCTGCTTTCTCAAAAAGATGAATTGATGCATTAATTACTCGAGCAAATGATTCTTTAGTTCCACCGTCTTTAATATATCTTATAATAGAATTATGAAGATGAGTAGATACGTTATTAAGTCTCATGTTAATATGAGACATCTCTTGATCTAAATCTTGTACCTCATATTCAATCTTTCCATTATAAGGACGATCAAATCCAGGGAACATTTCATCTATAACATCATCAACTTTATTCTGATCTTCCTCTTTAATATCTGGGTTCTTAACTTTCTTATCGGGTTTATTTTGAATTTTCTTTTCTTTTCCTTTATTTTCTAATTCTTCTAATTGTCTATCATATTTAAGGTTAATCGCTTTTTTTAGACTTTCTACACCTTGATCATACATATTAACACCAATTGGATCCTCTGGATCTACCCAAATAGAAAAGTTCCCATTGGCCATAGAAAGTTCATACTTTATACCAAAAATTGGATCATATGTTTGATCAACTGGAGAATTTAAATCTTTCTCTCTTTGTTCTTCAATACTACTTCTTTCCTTATCTGTAACTTTAGCAGAAGGCTTCTCAACTTTAATGTTAGTAGTTCTTAAATCTGCTTTAAGTAGTGGTTTACGAGTATACGCACCACCAGCATCTTCTCTTATCCGAGCAGTAGTCATAAGATGACCAGCCCTAACAATCATTTGTTCGTATGTCAGACCTTTCTTATCCTCTACGTTTAAAAACTTTCTCTCTGCTTTCTTAGTTTTCTTAAGAAGTTTAGTTTGATCTATAGAATAATTCTTATTTTTTCTTAACCACTGTTTGAATTTATTAATATCTTTTTCTCCAGCATGATCTACATTAATCTTCCCATCTACATCATAATAGATATTGTTTCCTTTAAAGTATAATTGTTTTTTTCTTAAGTAATCTCTTTTCTTATCGGTTTTTTCAATCTTAGTGTCATCTCCATGGTATACTAATAGTCTAAGTATCTCACCATTACTTAATCCTGTTTTCTTATATACTGTTAGAAAACCACCTTCTGTTTTATTACTTAAAGTGTCTCTTAAAACATCATAGATTATATCTGCATGCTCAAGAGATATTTTCTGAGGATTCAGTTTAATAATCATAGGATCCCCATTAGAAGTCCTATTAGTAACTAAATATACATTACCACCTAGTCCTCTTTGTAAGCCCGCATATTTTCCATTATGATCTTTGATACGACCATCACTCATACCAAACGCAAGATTAATATCTTCATCAAGTATATTAAGAGCGTTTCTAAGTGTGTCGTTTGAATACGGTGTACCCTCGTTGTTTTTAGAATTAATTAATCCTTTAGTTTTACTTAAGGCTGTAATGGTTACAGTATTCCCCTGAAGTATATTCTCAATTATAAACCTACGTTGTTTGGTTTGATTAGATTTATAAGACTTAAGATAACTCTTTGTAGCCTTATCTCTCTCTACTTTACTTGAAAGACCTTTAATCTTAGACGGAAGAGGTATGTTCTTCTTTCCTTTATCCTCTTCAGCAAGTTTTTCACTAGCTACGATCTTATCGGTAGGCTGAATAAAAAATGCACCGGGAACAGCAAAAATACCACCACCAATAGGTATCTTCTTTATTTCTTCTACCTTAAGACTTTTAAGAGAAAGTTCTCCTTTTTGAATCTTCTTAAGTTTCTCAGCTAATTCAGGATTCTCTTTCCAGAATGCTTCATATTCCCATATTATATCAAAGGTAAGCGTACTATTATCAAGAGTGTTTTCTGGATTAGTCATCCAAGTTTCTAACTCTTTATCGTCTCTAAGATACTCTAAGTCAATTGTACCTTCTTCAAACTCTACGTTTGTGTCATCAACTACTTCTCCACCTTCTGTTTCTGGGTCTATAACATCAAGTTCACTTCCCGGTTGTTCTGGGGAAGTTGGTCTTTCAATCGGTTGTCTTGGATGAACAACCTGTAATTCGTTTTCTGTAAAAGACATATCAGGTTTAAACGTAAGATATTCGTCTTCTCCAGTTTCTCTCTGTTTAAATATATAATCATCTCCTTCTCTACGTAACTCTCCTATATATGGTCTATCTGGAGTCATACGGCGTAGATCATTGACCATCATCTCTTCTCCATCACGAAGATATTCTCCAACTTTTTGTTCGTTGATTTCATCTAACGTCTCAAGAATTTCCCTCTCTTTTTCTCTATCAAGTAATATCTCATCAATCTTATCTTTATTCTCTTCATAAAAGACTTTATCTTTCTTACTGACAGCAGGTTCAAGTCCATCTTCTATTCGAGAAGCCATTGCGTTAAGTTGAGCTTGATACTCTTTCTCGCTTGTTTTAGGCTCAGTTCTTCTACCGGTACCTTCTTGTCTTTTTTCTTTACGTTTCTTTTGTTGGTCTTCTAACCATTTATGAAAAGTTTCCTTCTCTTTTAATGTAGTATTAACAAATTCTACCTCAGATTGAGTCTTATTATATTTACCAAATAATTTACCTCCTTGAGCTTCTTTGATAGCAGTAAGTATTTTATTATCATTTCTGGTAAGTTTAAGAGTCTTTCGTTTATTCTCTTGACTACGAATAATACTATCAAGTAATTTTACCTCAGCTTTATAAACAACACCCTTGGTATCAGTTAATTCCTTCTTTTTATTAAGAATATTTTTAAGAGCAGATCTCTTTCTCTTCCAAGCGTTTACATTAGCATCTATCTCAAATGCTTCCTTCCCTTTTTCAGATAAATGTTCTCTTTTAAGAGTAACTACATCCCCTGGTTTCTTAGAATCTATTTGAACACTAACATCATTAATTAAACTTTCTTGTTCAGTTAGTTTCTCCTCAAGATTTTTCTTTCTTTTAAGAAGTCTATCTTTAATTAAATCTGTTCTAACTAAGTTTCCAGCAATATCATCATCATACTGTCCACCTTCATCACTCATGTAATGATTAAACCGATCTTCAAACTCCTTGAATTCTGATACTATATCATCAGGAAATAACTTACGTAAGACTTCTCTGTCTGCCATATCCATATCAAACTTCGCAAGATCTTCTTCTGTTACATCTTCTTTGGTAATACTTTCAACCCATTCTCTAAATAGATTCAGATTACCAACCGAAGCAGCTTTGGATTTTAATTCCTCTACTAAATCTTGACGAAGAGCTTCTGCTTCTTCTATTGCTCCAGCATTTTCCAATTCTGAAATAGAAGCATAATAATGTTTAAGGGTAGGACCCCAAGACAATACATTATCCATTTGTGCCTTCTCTTTCTGGACTTCGGGACTTTTACTACCCATTACAGCTTTATTGATTTTCCTTCCAAGAGTCTGGAATAAACCAGCTCCTAAAGCACCAAAAGTAACAGAGGTCCAAAAATCTCCATCCTTCATGATATCATCAACACCCCTAATTTTATAATTAGGATCAACTCTGTTTTTAGCTAGTTCATCAGCTCTTTCGCTTACTACGTATTGATAACCTTCTTCACCACCTTCTCCAATAGCATCAAGTAATAACGCTCCACTCTTCCTAATTGTTGGTTTTACTCCACTAAATCCCGCAGCTTTTGTAGCTGCAGCTCCAGCTTTTTGTGATAGTTTACCAAAACTAGAACCAAGTATTTTATAAGAAAGAATATCTTGACCTAAGAGAAGCCAATCTTTTTTATAAATATCAGAAGCAGCAATAGAAGCATTCTCTTTAGCTTCTTGATCGCTCATTCCTGATCTCTTCCCTCTTTCGTATATCTCATCCCACTTTTGACTTGCTTCCATGAGACCTTCCATATGACGAGATATTGTAGCTTGACCTATAGCTGTTGCCCATCCCGCTGTTTTGGCTCCCATTCCTAACTTCCGGGTTATACCTAACATTTTTCCTAACATAGATACCCCTTTAACTACTCCCATGGCTGGAAGCATAAGAGATATTGTACTTGCTATAGACGGAGCATTACTCATCCACCAAGACCATTTTCCCGGAGAGAATGTTCCGGGTTGGAAAGTCGTGTAAATAGGAGCTGCTTCTTCAACACCTTCTCTAAGTGATTTACCAATATCAGTTAAGAAATTACCTAGTTCTACTTCTTCTCCTTGTAATAATTTATTAGTATCATCTAAAGCAAATAACCATCCTACTCCTTCAATAGTACCACCGACTATTTCACCAACAGCAGCTTGAGCTATAGCGTTTCCAAGCTGAGCAGCCCAAGGTTGTCTCTCTCCTCTAAATTTTTCAAGTTTATGAATATTATGTCTATTAATATCTACATCATACTTAGAAAAACCTTGTTGACCAAGAGGTAAAACATTAGAACCCATTCTCTCAGAAAATGGGTTTATCTTTAATACATCACTATCTGGTTTACTTTCTTGATTTAACAAACCTGTACCAGGATCTATCTCCTCTTGGGGATAAGAGAAAGGATCAATTCTTAAAGTCGGCATATTATTTTAATTCGTTTATATATATATCATCAAACATTGTCATCCAATAATCATCTATATCACTTAGTGCTGATGGTTTTTCTAAATAATTATAGGTTCCATCTTCATTTTGTCTCCTATTTTCAACTGCTCCCAAATTAGATACAAAAACATAATCCATCATACCTGTTTCAGGATTGTGTTGTTGTTCTATAGTAGTAACTACAGCATAATCTTGTCCATAAGAATTAAAAAATGAAATTCCAGGCTTACTTTTCAAATGTTGTTCTGTTGCTTTCTTAAGTGGGTTTAATAATTTAGCATATGGTTCTGGTAAATTAACTTCATATGTAGCTTTTGAAATTCCCATATCATCTACAATGGCCATATCGTAACTAGCATTAGAAGGAATAACCCCATTAACTCTGAACTCATCACCCGCTGCTTTTTTAACAGGATGTTGTTCTGAATCTAATTCTTTATATAACTGATCCGCACTAGTTAGCACTTTTGGTTTATTTGATTGACTAGTAATAATTTCTCTTGATCCTATATCCTGCATTACATTACTTGCAACTTGTTTTTGATCACTAAGAGTTTCAATCATAGATTTATTTAAATCAACTAAAGAAGTATTACTTCTTGCTTGTATTAAAACATCTAATACTTCTTGTTGAGTAGCGTTTGTTAAAACTCCATTACCCCTAGAATCATAAGTATAGTTACGTACATCATCTAATAATTGAATTTGTTCTTGTTTTACTCCTTCGTTTACCCCTACGTTTCTAACTATTGGAGAAACTTGACCAATTGTATTAGTTCCAGTAAACCATTCTACCCAATTAGTTCTTCCTTCTTCCTCATAATCTGCGTATTCTTGAACTTCACCGTCTTTAATCTTAATACGATTTTTAGTTATATGAGGATTAACTACTCTTTTAGTATTACCACGCTCTGGTATTTGAAGTCTGTCTCTATTAGTTTTACTATATCCTGGAACAAATCCTATATTACCTTGTCTATAGAACTCTTTACTTACTTCCATTAAATAATCTTCTGCTGCTACTTCTAAGTTTTCATCAGCAATACCTCTAGATTTAAGTTCAAGCATTTTCTGCCTACCTTCTGGACTTTCTAAAAATGACTGTAACGCTCCAGATACAATCTTTCTTGCTCCTCTTTCATCCCTATATCCCTCATATGTCATACCTCTTTCTTCATCAACAAAAGAACTACCATACCAATCATCAAAATAAGTTTTTGCTTTCTTTCTATAATCTAAAGCAGTAGGTGTAACATAATTATAAGTTCCTGATTCTGCTGTACTCCAACCCTCTGGTTCCTGATCGAGATAATCGGCATAAGTACCTTCCGCCTTATATTTTCTCTTAAGAGCTTGATTCTCTTTCCAAGACTCATGAGACTGCCCTATTTGCTGAAGTAATTGAGGATTTACGTTTGACCTAAAGTCTCTTTGAAGCTGTCTTAAAACTTCTGGATTACTATAATCTTCTGTAGAATATGTTTCAGACATCTCTCTAAGAGCTTTAACTGTCCTATCAACTTCTTCTCTATCTCCACCTTCTATAGCATTAAGCATTTCAGCTTCACCTACTTTTTGTTCTAAAGCAAGTCTATTCCGATCATAGACGTTTTGTCTATTTTGTCCAGCTTGAACTATTTCCTGAAAAGGAATCGGTACATATGTATTGATAAACTGCGCTTGGGCAGGAACGTCATATCTGGCCATTTTTATCTATTTATATATTTCTCTGAATAATCTAATGCTTCATCTTGAGTATATTTTTTCCCCGTTTTGTTATGAACCCAATCACCAGCATCAGGATCAAAAGTAAAGTTCTGTACTAGAGATGGAATCAACGCCATTCTTTGTTCATCTCTTAATGCTTGATTACGCATTAACTGTTGACTTTGGCTATATTGTCCTAGTTGTCCATATCCTTGAGCCATATATGCTCTCCTTGCTGCTCTCTCTCTTTCATTAATATCTTCAACAGCAAATCTGTTTCTTGATATATCACTACCTACTCTGTAATCCATTGCAGCTTGCTGTGCAAGGTATTGATTATTTATTTGCTGTGCTCTACTAAATGTTTGTGCTTCTCCTCTACGTTGTCCTATAGCAGCAGCTTGTGATGCTCCTAATTGTTGTCCTCTAGATAACCCCATTTCTCTAGCATATCTACGAGAAGTAGCTGCATTCAATGCTGATCTTTCAAGCTCAGGAGATACATCATACTTGCGTCTACGCATAAGATTCCTAGCTCCTTCAGCATATGGATTTCTAAACTGAGATTCTCTTACCTCATCAGCAGGTTTAAGTCCTTGAGATATATTATAAGCCGTAGAAGCTAATGATCCTAATGTATTAGCTGCTCCCATATAATCAAATTCATTACCTTCTGTTACATTACCACTTTTTGATCCAGATGGATTTACATCATAAGGAGTAAAACGATTATGTTTCATCCCAGCCACTCTTGGATCTATTCCTCCTAATGGATCTGCTCCACTAGTATTGAGTTCTGGAGCAAACTTAGCTGTAGGATCATATGGATCAGACATACCAAAACTATAATCATTAGGCATACCAAAACCACTAGTATTTACAGAAGATTGAGGAAGCCAAGATTTAGAATTTCCCATCCATGGCTCCATGCCATATTCCTCTTCTGTTGGATACCGATTCCTAGCTCTATTAGATAATCTAGGATTAGATTGAGCAAAATTATTTGGTATTGCACCACTTCTACTAGAGGGCATTTGTCTAGAACCAAAATTTACTGCTACTTCATCAAAATAATCATCTTCCGAATAATCATGTGGATATACATTTGCATGAGAAAGTTCATTAGGTATTTGACCACCCAAAGGATCCGCAAACTGTGGATATCTCATAGTTGGATCTATATATCCCCTTATAGGAGTAACAGGACCTGTCTGTAAACCACTTTGTCCCTTACGTATTTTACCACCCTTACTAAGTTTAGGTACTTCACTACCGCTAAATCGTTTTCTACTGGGATCCATAACAGGAGTATCCTGATACATTCCCTGATTGAGGAACGTATTCATAACAGGCATACCTTTTCTCTGTTCCCTATAACCTAATAGTTCTTGTGTTCCTTGATTATAGAAAGGACTCCTACCTAACATATCTCCTTGTTGAGCCATATTATATTTCTCATCGGTGTATCCATAAGACTGTATCCTAGGATCTCCTTTATACATGAGATTGGGATCCCTTTGTTGCTGTATAGGAACAGTAGGTTGTACTCGAGATTGATGTTTATAAGCATTAATATTAGGAGCTACACGTCCACCATCCGGAAACTTCTGACCTTTCTCACTAACTAGTTCATCAATGGCTTGTTTAAATTCAGGAGAAGCTGGTCCAAAAGGATCTCCGGTTTGAGCAAACCCTGGTGTAAAACCTGGAATTGAAGCAGCTAATCCAGCTAATGCTCCTCTACCTGTTATATCACTAGGTAACCAATATTCAGAGTTAGAAATATCTTCTCCCTTTCTATTAGTTGCTGGAGCTTGCATTTTCTTTAAGTAATCTAAATCCGACTTACTCCAATACTTCTTTATTCTATTTACTTTCTTTGAATTTACTTGACCGCCCTCAGGCATCATTCTACCACCAACATCCTCACCTTGTTCTTGGAATAGCTGCTCATACTCTTTATTAATGTTACCAAGCATACGCTTAGCTGTACGAGCTTCGATAGATGTAGGTCTAGTATCCATATATTCTTGATACTTATTCTGAAGCTTCTCTAGCTTCCTACCCATTTTCTTAAATTCTTTACCGTTCATAGCTTTCTTTTTACCAAGTATTTTACTACCTGTTGGTAATGTTATATCAACACCCCCTTGTTTATGTGTAGGAGCTGTAGTTGGTATTGATTCTATAGTACCATCAGGTAATTTATAAGGTTCACCTTGTTCAAGTTCAACTGTCTCAGCGCCTACTTGACCACCTTCAGGCATCATCTGAGTATACTGATCCTGACCAGGTAATATACCTTGCTGACCTAATTGATTCCAACCAGCATCCACGGCCATTTGTCCCCGTATCTTTTGATTACTCTCTATAGTATTCTTTCTGGTTTGTTCTGCCATCATTATACCAAAAGGACCATATCCAAGATTACTCATGCCACTTTGCATGGCTGCTTCCTTAGGGTCTACAATACCATATTCATCTGGTTGAGCATCCCAACCTACGGCTTGAGCACCAGCTGCGCCAGCTTGATTCATATACTGAGTTTGTTGTGCATACATACCAGCTATATCAGCAGGGTTTACACCACCGCCAGCTGACATCTTACGAAATGCTTTCTTAATTCTTTTGTTACAACCCATTATCTTGTTGATGTTCTATAGTTAAACAATATATAAGCTAGTGAAAATCTACCCGCTACATAATCACTCGTTTCATCCGAGTTAAACCAAAGAGTAGCTTCAATAAACTTATCCCTCAGTCTTTCTTTAAAAGTCTTAGTTGGATCTGTAACAGTTTTAAAAGCAACTTCTGATTTTTCACTTTGAGTATCTAAATAAGATATACTACGAGGAATAGCTATACTATACTGACGTTCTCTCTTACGTAAATTATCTTCAATAGTAAGAGGTACCAACCCTGTAGTTTGATATCCTGTATAAAATCTTGCTTGATCAAATGTGGTATCATAATGATCTTGGCTAGGTACACTAGAAGGAACTCCTGATGGAGTATACGTACTATACCAAATTAAGTTATCATAAACTTTAGTATGTAAAAACTCTGCATTATCAGTTAATTTTAACCATGGGGCAGGATAACTATTTCCTCCATTAAATGATCCCTTATTAGTTGAATGTAAATAAAGTCCATATAAATCACAACTATCAGCTATCTGATAGAAATGCATAGTATTAGTATTACCCATGTATGTGGGTTTATAATCTAAGAAACTCCTAAATTTACCAGTTATAGCACCATATAACAACACATAATTATTATATAACATGTATACTTCACCGTTGCTATCGTTACCTGATACCATGGGTATACTTTCAGGAGTGTTAGCTTTGAAATAAGGTTTCATTCCTCTACTATCACTAATGACATCCAATCCCTTAGTATTATATTGCCATGCTACTTTCTTGTTTTTATCTATAACGTATATACCACTATTTATTATATCTACTGATTCTTTATATTGAGCACCATAAAACTCATTAATATAATCATATCTATCTAATATATCTCCTGTACCTAAAGCAAGTATGCCAGCATTATTATCCTGTATTAATGATCTTTGATTTATAGGTAATAATCCAAATGCATCATCTTGTATAAAATATAATTGATTATTATACTTAGCCAATTTCTTAATACCCCCATATTTACCACTAACATCTATATAATTAGAAGGTCTAAACTTAGTCCAACTATCTATATTTTCATTATCAAGTTTTGAATCTGAATATGCTACGTGAGTATCAAAATTTGTTATTGCATCTTCATCATAATATCCACTATCATATTTCACATTTTGTTCCTGAGAATATACTGTATTATATAAATACATATCTCTATCTTGAACATAAGGAGGTATACTGAGGTAACCGTGTGAATGTACTCCTGCTTCCTCTTGCATTAAAAATTGACTGATGTTTTCGTTATAAAAACCATCTGGAACTTTAGTTGGAGTATTACCATGAGCTAATGTTAGATTCATAGTAGACTCAACAGGAAAAGTAAATACTGTAGTAATACTATCCTCTGATTCCTCAAGATTATCAGGATGCATTGATTGAACATAACTCATATAGTTTATATAAGTATCTCCACCATAATAATCTTCTCCACCAATTGGTGTTTCATAAATTGAAGGTCCACAAGTTATATACATATTATTCTGTCTATCAGAATATGTATATCCCCCATACCTTCCTGGGTTATCTCTCAATACATAACCATATCCTATACCATAATCTCCTAGATTCAAAGATGTGGTTATAGTAGAAGTCAAACTTAAAACATCACATCTACCGTGTGATGCTAATTCATAATTAACTCCTCCATCCCAAACAACCCAACCATGATATGTTTCTGAACTAGAAGCATTAGCCATTGGAAACGCATTTGATCCAGGAGCTGCAAGACCATTATCATCATAAATTGGTGTTACAAACTCTGCTTGTTCTATTTCTTTTCGTCTATCGGTATAGGTTGTATATCCAGAATTAGTATAATGATAAAACTTATAACCCCGAACACGTGAAACAGTTGGAGTACCACCACCTTCAGTAGCAACGTTATCAGTATTATAATGATAATATGGAGAACCACTGTCATCTTGTGATATAGCTACAATATCTAGATAATCACCTTCTTTAATAACACTATTACTGTTATATACGTTTTCTGGATTAATAAAATTAACTACTTGATTCTCAACATCACCATCTACATCAGCAAAACGAGGTGCCCAATTTTTCCAACAATCTGTTCCATCATCATAACTACTAACTATAGCTCCGGCTCTAAGTACTGTTTTATCAACTTCTGTTCTAGGAACTCTAACAAGCTCCCATCTATCTGCAGGTAAATCAGATGTTATATTTACATTTATTCCAAGAGGTAAAGCAATTGTACCAGCAGTTCCTGTTTCAGCTATAACGTCTGATTCGTCAGTAGTTTCTCCTGTTGCTAAACTACATGGAAATCTTACATCCCCCATCCATTTAACAGTAGATCTTTGACCTTTATCATTTATAAATACTATACCGAACCTGTATACTTCGTTTCTTTGATAACCAGTCCAACTATGTACTATTTCTGGATTTGAATAATCTGTATCAGAATGATATCTAATACTATCTGTTGAAGCATAAGCTGTCTCATCTAATACTACTTCTTCACTATCCGGATAACAAAATGAATACTCAACATTCGGTCCCTCTCCACCAAGAGTTTCACCATCAGTTTGAAACATATAAGCAAATGAAGCAGTACCATCATTACTTATATTATTAAATATATTAACACAAGCAGCGGTTATAGGTATATCTTCCCAATCACCACCTCCTGATAAATCACCATTATCATCTATACTATACTCATTAGTAGTACCGTCGTTATCATCATACAAATTAGCTACATCATCTGACGTTCTAAACCTATAAGCCCTAGCATCAAAGTCTACATCAAAAGTTTCCTCTTCTAAGTTAGCTGCTACAAGACGATTATCTTTCTCCTCAATTTCATAAGCCTTATATTGTACTCCTGATATTATAGAGAACTCTTCAGCTGTATAAGTTCCTAATCCTGTTTGACCTGAATCAACACAAGTAGTAGAAGCACTAGATAATAAATAATCATTCACAATAGTAATTACAGGCATTTGACCATACTCCCTATAATGTATCCTGTATAATCTATACTTATCAAAATAACTTACATCATCTGTACCAAAAGATAAATCTAATTTTATCCCTTTATTCGTACGTGTAAGCTCATGATCACCAACTATTTTACAAGTGGGAGTTTGATTTATAGCGTCAGAATATATATTTAAAGGAGATGTTGATAAAGTATTTATTACAGTCTCTTGGTTATTTTCTTTATATAAACTTACAGCATATTGAACTCTTCCTGAATATAATCCACCAGAAGACATTTCATTAAGACCAAGAACACCTGTAACAGAAAAATTACTTATAAGATCAAATCTATTAATATCTAAATAAGGGTTAGTAGGAAACACATAAACAGTACCATCTTCAGTAAAATATTCAGCTGCATTAGCTGTTCGTATGGGTTCATCGCTACTAGCCCAATATATTTTTATAAGATCTTCGTTTTCATATCTGCCTAATGTAGATAATTTCTCCGTTCTTGAAAAAGGAGCATCATCTCCAAGAGTTTGAGTATAATAATATAACTCAGTTTCATTAGTTAATGTATCCTCACCTATATCATATCTCTTTATAGAATAATTGTAATTAGCATCGTTTTGTTTCCATGTCCATATAATAAGATAATCCCTTATGGTACAATCACCTATTATGGTTTCATCCTCATCTAAAGTATTTATAAGAAGAGAAGATGAATCAGGTTGATATAACTCACCTGACTTGCTTTCATCATCAGCGAGAAATCTAAGATTATGCGCTTCATCGTATGTATTAGGTTGCTTAGCTGCAGGAGCTAAATCCATACGCATTCCACCTTCAAAAGTATGTCTTGATTGTTTAGTAGGCATTAGTGATTATGTAAGAGTTGTCTATTACCAGAGTTAGAAAATAACGCATCGTGTTCATTAATCTCCGGATAAAGTTGTAACCATTTGTTTTTAAGAGATTCTAATCTATCTGCATTAGGCATCATGGCATCCCCATAAGCTTGTTTACAATGATAGTTCCAATTAGTTCTTGCATCGTAATATACTGCGTCTCTTGTTCTTCCAGCAATCCATTGAGGATATAAAAGTTTTAATACTATATAAGAATATATGGCTTCAAAGAAACTTGGTTTATCTGGAACCATGGGATATCCTTCTTCATCCATGGCCATTGCTTGATATGCCATTTTTAGATATCCAGTTCTTACATTAAGTTTAATATAGTTGTTGTTTATATAATAAACATAATCTAAGGTTGCTGGCTCATCGTTTATATTACGATTATTATTAACATATGTTTCCTCTAACCCAGCTAAAAGTGTTGAAATATTAGCTCTAAGTAGAGGATCAGTATTTATAGCTTCGAGTGCCTCCTCATAAGTATACTGAAAGATAGTCATAACCACAGTTATAATATCTGTCTCAGGGGTTATACTAGTTAAAGTAGTTGATGTTGTGTCTAAACCTCTCATACCAAAAGAACTTGTTCCATGTCTAAGCGGAACAAAGTTTCCAGTCTCAGTACTACAGTATTGAACAGCTATTATTCCTAACATGTCCTCCGGAAGTTTTGCTTGATAATCTGCAACAGTTAATAAATCAACTCCTTCCTTTCCTGTTACCTTCATATTAAACGTATAATAGGCTCCGATTTTCTCGACAGCCTCTCCTATCCATTCCTGCATATCAATAACACGATGGTTTTCTTCCTGAAGGTCTAAATCACTAAAAACTTTAGCAATTACTTTCTTTGAACTTACTAGTCTTTCAATCATATTAACTTACTTCAAAGTAGTCTCTAATTTTATTCTTTATATAATAAGCAAGTTTACGTTTATTTGTTCTAGTTGGAACATACCTATACTTACTTATATTTTTTGTTCTTCCATCTTTTATCCACATAAAGTAATATTTGAAATCATCACTGTGATCATTTGAATAAAAAATGTATTTTCCATAATGAGTTGTATCTTTCCAGTTTATAAATCTAATCTTCTTTAGATTGTTTACTTCCTTCTTCTTAATTATTTGAAAAGTCCCAAGATTACATGGAAGTTTGAACGGAAGACTTTTATCAAATATGAAATTCATTGCTTCCTTGAAGTACATGTTCACAATCTCTCTATAAAGTTTATAGGGAACATCGAGAGTTTCACTCCCTTTTACTTCCTTCTTATACTTTTTATATATCTCAGTTACAGTATAAGGATTCTGAATCTTATTTTTTCCTCTTCCGTAAAATGGCATTATATTCTCCTTCTAGCCGTTGAGGTTTGCTTCACTCCTTCTACATCCGACTCGACTCCATGGTCTGCGTTATTATCATCATCGTCTGGAGACATATACTCAATTCCTAATTCTCCCTTAAGAATCATTTGTTTTAATGGATCTAACATATTAAGAGGAATTGGATATTTACTATCCAAAGTAAAACTACCTATCTCTGTAGGTAATTCAAATATACCTCTAAGTCTTATATATTGTAAACCATTGTGGTTTTCTAAATATATATATCTATCCTTTAGATAAGCTAGTATGTCTTTAGAAGTATATTTCCTATGCTTTTGCCATACAGCTCTAGAAGCAGGAACTAATTGTATTTCATTTCCTTCAACATCTCCAATAAAAGTGATTCCAGACTTATAGTTGAAATCTATTGTTTTAGGAATTTGTACCGATGTTCTATAAACTGTACGTAACTCCTGTTCTTCTGGAACTATGCTTAACGCTGATCCATCAGAATTCTCATATTCTTGAATATAATCTGGATTAATATTCTTACCTTTATCAATGTCTCTTTTTAATAATACAGCTCTGTATTGATGTATCCAAGATTCTAATTGACGTTCAGATATAGGTTCGTCATCAGTAACGTTTCCGCCCCTGATAATATTCATAAGATCATATATAATAGCCCGTAACGATACAAATTCCATTACAATAGATTTTAAAATTAATTTATTTTACTTCTGCAACAACATTCTCAGCAACCTTTTCGGCTTTCTTAAATTTCTTTTTAAGAACTTTAAATGTGTCGTTTCCTAAGTTCTGATTATGAACTCCACCTTTTTTCTTTAAATTAGGAACAATTAAATCAACAAACTGACTAACAAAGTTAGCAATCTTATTGAGAATTGCGTTATCCTTTTCTGAAGGAGTAAGTCTTACTATAATCTCAGCTACCACGTAAAGAGCAACAACCGATTCCACAATAAGATCCCAATTTTCACGAATCCAATTTAACATAATTATTTATTTTTTCGTTTAAATATCTTTGAAAAGAATTTTTTCTTTTCTTTCTTTTTATTATCAGGAGTTGTATTATCTTCATTCTCCTGTTCAATTAACATAGTATTACCTTCACCTCTAACTTTAGGTTTATTTATCTCATATTGATCTCCTATAAGAGGTTTAAGTAATTTACCTTGTATTAACATACCTAATGGTATTCCTGATGCTAGACATATAAGTCCAACTGCTAACCAATTTTGCATAATTATCTTTTTTTTATTATTGAGATAAAGGAAATATATCCCACCCTATCTGATCCGGTGAATCAATTAAGTTCTCATTACCCTGTCCGCGTTGGAAGAACTCATCACCAAAAGGTTTAGTCCGATAAATATCAATAACTCTTTGATCAGTAATACATCGATTATCGGGAAACGCTCCTGCATTTTCCAGTACATATCTTTGAGCTTCATTCGCATCCCGTATAGTAACTCCATAGTCGAAGTTAGGAGAGTGTACCCTCACACTTGACTCATAAGGATTACCCCAAATACTATCGCGATCCCAGTCATTATTAGGGCCGTTATTGCCTTCCATATAAACTCGGGAATTCGTATTATCAAAGTCATAAAACCTTATCTGCCATTTCTCTCTATATCCAGAAGACTTGTTACTAATCACGTCTACCATATGATGAACAGATCCACCTCCCACATGGTTTGGAACATTCTTAAAGCAAAGGCTCATCGGTTGATAACCCCAATAACACATGTTTCCAATAATCTGTCCTGTGGCTCCACCTTCAAATAAAGGATTCCTGTCTTTATTCTGCACCATTAAATTATAAGCTACTAGAACGTCCTTGCTGTTATAATAAATCAGTGGCCCTTTTGAGTGTTCACCATCTCTGTGTCCTGCATAAGACAAAGCCTGGGATATGATGTTATTTGTTATCGTGATCCTCTCTAAATCAGCAACTGTACCGGGGCCTGAATAGTACGGATTTGTTCCCATGATCTGATCCACCCCCCAAAGCAATGAGCAATGGTCTATCACTACATCCCTTGAACCATGAAGGATAGATATACAATTCGTGCCTCTGGTGGCTCTATCTCCTAAACGAACATGAAGATAGGTTATGGCAACATCCGTGGTCATATTCCAAATCGACCCATCTAGCACAAGCAGACCGGGAGATGGTCCACTAGCTCCGTCATACCACATGTGAGGATCATCAACATGTATATCACTATTTAATCTTATCGTACCCGAAAATGTCGGGATAATATGCCTACGTCCTGATTGTTCCATTGCAGCTCTCAAAGATCCTTCACCACTATCATTTGTGTTAGTGACATAAATTGTAGTCAAGTTTTCAAGATCAGGTTGTGCTGGTCCTTCCCATTGTCCTACAATAGGATCTGGTTCTGGGTCTGGCTCAGGGTCTGGGTCTGGCTCAGGGTCTGGTTCTGGGTCTGGATCTGGTTCAGGATCTGGATCTGGTTCTGGGTCTGGATCTGGTTCTGGGTCTACGCAAGTTGTATCATATACAATTACTGTATTAGTATCATATAATATAATAACAGTAGTATCATATAATATAATGTTGGTAGTATCATACGTGATTACTGTATTAGTGTCGTGTACGACTACCGTATTGGTATCATGTACAATTACAGTGTTAGTATCATGTATTGTAACCGTAGTAGTATCATATACAGGTATAGTATCATATACAGGTACTACACTACCCTCTAACGCCAACTCCCACATATCAAAATACTTATAATTGTGAGTTTCGTCTGAGTACACTCGAACATATTTCTTTTCACTTGCTGCTACTGAATCAGGATTGTATCTTCGCCCTTGTCCTGAAGCTGTTGCTGTCACTAAAGTCAACAACGCTAACAATATCAGTTTTATTTTTAATCTTTTCATTCTGTTTTGTTTATGGATTATACAATGGGAATAAGTCCCATCCTAAATCATCTTGCGAGTCAATTAAGTTTTCGTTTCCTTCCCCAAGTGAATAAAACTCATCCCCGTAAGGTTTGTTTATGAAAGTATCAATTACTCTTTGATCGGTGACACCTCTGTCGTCAGGGAATGCCCCTGCATTCTCAAGTACATAAGTCTGTGCCTCGCTTGCAGTCCTTACAGTAACACCATAATCAAAATTAGGAGAATGTACCCGGACAGTAGATTCATAGGGGCTGCCCCATATTGAATCCGTGTCCCAATCATCATTAGCTCCGTTGTTACCTTCCATGTATATACGAGAGTTTACTTCATCAAAGTCATAAAATCTAATTTGCCATTGTTCTCTATATCCAGAGGATTTATTACTCATAATATCAAGAGTATGATAAACAGATCCCCCTCCTATATGACTCGGTCGACTTTGAAAACAAATACTCATTGGTTGGTATCCCCAGTAACACATGTTACCAATAATTTGTCCAGTAGCCCCTCCTTCAAACAAGGGGTTTCTATCTCTATTTTGTACCATTAAGTTATAGGCCACCAAAACATCTTCACTATCATAATAGATTAGCGGTCCTTTTGAGTGCTCACCATCATCGTGATCCGCATAGGATAAGCCTTGCGATATGATGTTGTTTGTTATAGTGATCCTTTCAAGATCCGCAACGGTACCTGGTCCTCCAAAGTAAGGATTGGTTCCCATAATCTGATCTACTCCCCAGAGTAATGAGCAATGATCAATCACCACATCTTGTGAGCCGTGTAGTATAGATATACAGTTGTTTCCACCTCCGTTAAAATCATCTCCCAAACGAACGTGGAGATGGGTTATAACGACATCAGTAGTTTTGATCCAAATTGCTCCTCTTATTACAAGCAAGCCGGGGGATGGACCACTGGCCCCATCATACCACATATGAGGATTCTCAATCTCTACATGAGCTAGTAATTCAACGGTACCACTTATTGTGGGGATTATTCTTCTACGTCCATTATATTCTAATGCATATCTTAATGATCCCTCTGTTCCACTATCAGTAGTATCTGTGACATAAATTGTTACAAGATTATCTAAATCTGGATCAGCTGGACCTTCCCAACTTAACCCTACAGCTTCGGTAATAACCAAAGCCATGGTATCTCTTACGTAACTAGAACAATATGCAGAGTTTACACTCATAACCAAATGTATAGTTCCAGTAGCTTCATCTGCAGCTCCAGGACTATAAGTTGGATTTTCTAAATTATCATTATTAAATGATCCTGCCCCATCATATGTAGTCCATATTATATAAGTTTCATGTGTAGCTACAGCATCAGATATTTGTATAGATCCATCAACAGCTATAGTATCATTATCTCCAGCATCTGCTAGAGGTAAAGGATATAACGTCAATGTAAAATTATCAGATGTAGAATCAGGAGTAGCACCACGATACCCAACTAAGGTTAAAATAACTGACCCAGCCACAGTATCTGCTGCACTAGGTGTATAAATAGCATTTAATTCTTCACCATCATTGAATGTACCTGTTCCAGATGTCCACCATTGAGTACTATCACTACCGGTTTGTGTTCCTGTTACTGAAGCAGTTCCACTTACACATATAGTTTGAGGAGCGCCGGCTTCAACTATCCAATCTAATGATGTTCTCCAACCTTGTATTTCTGTAGCAGTTCTAAATAAAGTTTTAGGAACAGCTGCTCGATAAAAATTTAATCTAACTCTATTTCCGGTTTGTGCTTCATAACCATCAAATAACATGTAAGTATATATATCCAAACTATCTATAGTAGCATATAAATCATGTATTCCAGTTACTGTTTCATCTAATATAACAAACTGTTCTGCACATCCTAAACTAGGTACAGTTATTGTACTAATAGTATCTCCATCTAAAGAATCTAATGTTATATATGAAGATGTTTGTCCTATTGTTTTAGCATGTTCTATTTCTATATATAAAGAATCATATCCAGTACTCCCAAAATTTAAATTATCAAATTTAGCATATGCTTGTGATGGATCATTTGAAGCTTCTTGTTGTGTTCTTTCATATAACCATAAACCGTTTATGAATGCCGGAGTTGTTCCTACCCCATCAAATCTAACTAATATTTCATTATTTACGGGTTGTATATTAGTTATAATAGTTCGATCGTTTTGATTATTCGCAGGATTAATAGTTGAGTATTGATCATTAATTCTCATTATAAAACTACGAGAATCAACACTATTAACTGATGAAAGAACAGCTACATCATATCTACGATCATTAAATAAACTATCTCCTCTAATGTAACAATAAACGGTATCATCATAAAAGTGATGATCATAATAGGTTACATTAAATGGCCATTCGTCTCCAATCATACCGTTGGTTCCACCCCATAAACCCAAAGGTTGGTTAATGAAATAAATATCTTCTGTTTGAACGGCTGTAAACTGAACACTGTCTAAATCATGAATTTGATCTCCAGATACATCATCATACCCAGCAGCAGATTCACCATACCAGTTAAAGTTTAATGCTCCAATTAAAGTTGAATCATCCCATCCACCTTCAATATATCCTGTTTCAAATTCTAATGCAGATTCATCACAAGCAACTGAAGTAGTAATTGCAGCTTTATGATAAGAATCAGCTTCAGCAAACCATAAAGTATCTAAATCTACTGGATCTGGATCTGGATCTGCAGTTCCTAAAGTATAAAGAACTGTTCCCATAACAGGAGACAATTCTTCTATTAAAAAATCCTCAATATAAAAGTATCCAGTACTCCCACCTAATAAAAATTCTAACCGTGTGTAATCATCTACCTCAGGATAAATGTATGTATGAACCCATTCTAAAGATTCAGTATCTGTATTTTCAAAACGAATCCAATCATATTGATAATGATCAATATCTTCTGAAAGTTTAACTGCCCAATCTTTTGATGCACTCGCACGAACTGTAAACGATATTCTATAAATATGATCTTCTACAAATGTAAAATAAGGAGAATAAACCCTAGCATTTAATTGATTATAATCTGTCGAATAAACGTTTGCTCGTAGTTCATAATCCACTATTGATATTGACACACCACCACCACCGGTTTCATATGTACCCCATCCTGTAGTCGTAGTATCATAAGCTACAAGTGTATCTATAATATCATAATCATAAATAGGACAATTATCAATCAGTATTGCACTATCTAATTTATGTATGAAACGAGCCCCTCCATCATCATAAGTAATTTCTAAATCAGGATCGTTATAAATTCCAAAGTGCCCAGCGAGTTCCCATACCGAATGAGAGAATCCTTTGGAATCAAACCATCTAGTTAAATAATTGGAATAATTATATCTATTAGTTGAATCAACATAAAACATTGTTCCCCACTCATCTATTGTTACAGGCACCGTATCATTAGCTTCAAACCAATCCCATAAAGGATAGAAATCATATTCGAGATTATCAACCATGGCGTCGATATTATACCATGTGGCTCCTGTATAATTAAGTCCATAAAATGGACCATCTTCAGATCCTTCGGGATCTTCCCATGGACAATCTTGTGTTTGAACCCATCCAGATGCATAATAATGAATCCCCATAATGAGTTTATCATCATCGGGAAGTTCAAAATCAAATACTCCTCTCATACTGGCATAATGAGCAACAGGAATAATTATAGTCTTATTATAGTCGTAAACTCTTATTGCAGCAACAGCATCAGCAGCTAATGCGTTCCAATCTGTTAATACAGCACTTTCAGTTGGTTCATTACACAACTCATAAACTACCTCATCAAAATCATAGGAACTAAATCTATTTGCAATTGCTCCCCAATTATTTAAAAAAATAGTCCTTTGTGCTCCTGTATAATTAGTAGTGAACCAAGCACGAGCTATATGATAATCTATAATAGGTAACAAATTATTTGCTAATGCAGCATCAACCGCATCTTGTATCTCATCAAGATGGGCAGATGATATATTCGATAAAGTCTGACTTTCAATAAATACCAATCTAACAGATTCAAATCCTGTTTCAGACATCAAATCCCAATCAATCCAATCAAAATCATTATCATAATGTTGCCAACTATAATATCCATTGAATCCAGCACCCAAAAGATTGTTTACATAAACAGCCGTATCAGTAATCTGTGCTTCAGACGGTGTTGATAAACCAAAAAGACTTATGGCACCAAACACTATAGGTAATATCTTTTTAAATAGTTTCATTATTCTTTTTTAATTAAATATATCGCAAGACCAAACAAAATAAGAGTTAATATTAATAAATAAATATTTTGTCTACTAATATTTTTCTTATATACTTTAGCATATTCTTTTGTTCTTTCTAATTCTTTATTAATTCTTACATTATCCATGATTAATTTCTCTATCATGTGTCTGTGAGAATAATTTATATCACTAGGTCTTGCATCTTTCCATATACCATACTGTTCATTATCTCCAGGGTACATCCATTTACCTTCAGGTTTTCCCTCTATAAGACTTGTATCCGCCAACCATTTTTCAAAATCAATTAATGGTGTTCGAAAAGCATCTCCAGCGTTTGATATTGAGTCACAAAATAAACCATTAGTTCTAGACATAAGAACGTTTTGTTCATTATTACCATATGCATCAGCTGCATAAGGAAGTCTTAAGGTATCGTTTGATATAAAAGGAACAAAGAATGTTGCGGAATCATCTTTCATACTCCACACTTTAGTGGTATTAAACATACCATAAAGACTGTCTGCATTTTCAATAAAGAGTATATTACTACTAAACCCTAAACTATCCTTAACATTTAAATTAGTAGTTTTAAATGTATTATTAGATTGTGCAATAGTAGTTAAAGAAACTAATGCAAAACCAATTCCGATTAATATTTTCTTAATTTGTTTCATTATAACATTTCTATTTTATAATCAAGAGTACAACTTGCGGGAACATATGCAGTAAATCCCGAAGTAGTTCGACCTGTTACATTAACCATAAGCGTATTACCACTTGCATCATAAGCATATGGTGCTCCAACAAATATATAATCTGTACTAACTACTACTGAACTAAAAGTAACTGTGTTTGTTCCAGCATTTAAAGATGCTTTAGCTTCTCTAGTAACACCACTACTACCACCACTAGTAGCAGCTGTTATTCTACCGTATGTATCTACGGTAACATTAGCGTTAGTATACGAAGCTGCACTTACCCCGCTTGTATTTAGTCTAGCAACAGCTAAGGTACCTGATATTATATTACTAGCATTAGTACAATCTGTATTAGGAACATTGGTTAATCCTACTTGAGCTTTAGTAACTTCATGTGGATTAGCTGTATCATCTGGGTGAGAACTACCAACTTCACTATCTTCCCATGTAGCAACTGTTCCATCTGTATAAAGATACTTTCCAGATTCTCCTGTTTGAGGGGGTAAAAAAGAATCTCCTATTTCATCTGTGACACCAGTATCAGTAAGGGTCATTACATCAATGTCATTGATCTTTATTTTTAATTCTCCGGCCTCTAGATATAATGATGCTTCATCATTTTGAGTATATAAATGCCATCCAATTTTAGTTCCGTTTGGGTCATATAACCTATTTAATGAGGGAGTATATTTTGCCATAGTTAATTCTTTTTCTTAAAAATTTTCTGTGAATAATATATACCTGCTAATAATGTTACTATAATACCTAAAACCATACCTACCCAAGATATAACGGGTGTAGTATGGTCTACTAAGCTGTATATTGAAACCCCAGCAGTAGAAGGTCCTGATATTATTCCTAATACTCCTAAACAATGTTCTTTTATCATTTTAATTAAATTTTTCAAAATTATATACTTAAATATTCTATTAGTAATAATATCTAAATAAATTTCCAATTCCTCTTACAATTACTGCTCCAGCATCTTTAAGTGTGACATATGTTGTAACTATTATATTAGAAAGTCCTTGAATTAAACCACTCCCTCTTAATGTACCATTGGTAGAAAATACTATATCAGATTGACCTCCGATTCTACCTTCTCCTTTTAAATCTGATAAAGTAGTATAAACTATATCACTTTGTCCCTCTAGTTTTCCTTTCCCTGCTAACTCACCAAGGGTAGTAAATGTGATATCAGATGCTCCTTCGAATGAGCCTTTACCTGTCAATATACTAGCAGTGGTAAATGCAATATTAGCTAAACCTTCTATTAAACCACTAACAAATTCTGTTAATATACCAGCCGTACTAAATACTATATTGGCTGCACCCTCAAACAAACCCTTGCCTCTCAGTTCACTGTCGGTAGTAAATACTATGTCAGCTTGACCCTCAAATGAACCACCACCTCTTAATATATCAGCAGTAGAAAATACTATATCAGAAAGTCCTTCTAATTTTCCTTTACCTCTCAGTTCACTAAGAGTACTAAACGCTGCATCAGATTGTCCCTCAATAAAACCTCTACCCAATAGTTTATTAAGAGTAGTGAACGTAATATCAGATTGTCCCTCAAATAAACCCTTACCTCTCAGTTCGCTATCTGTAGTGAATACTATATCGGATTGTCCTTCGAATAAACCCTTACCTCTTAATTCATTAACAGTAGTAAATATAATATCGGCTGCGCCTTCAAATAAACCTTTCCCTCTTAACTCATTATCTGTAGTAAATGTAATATCAGCCTCACCTTCAAATAAACCCTTGCCTCTCAATACGCTAGCGGTGGTAAACGTAATATCAGCTGCTCCCTCCATATCACCACCAGCAGCAGCAACTTCTTTAAATGATAGAATATTCGATA
>Ga0233415_10000112_pt1 | contig 37771 bp, 36 predicted proteins | sample Na_anoxic_12_MG_FD_188631 | JGI IMG/M metagenome (GOLD analysis project Ga0233415, IMG submission 188631) | Seawater microbial communities from Saanich Inlet, British Columbia, Canada - Na_anoxic_12_MG | ecosystem: Environmental > Aquatic > Marine > Inlet | place: Canada: British Columbia...
AGGATCCATGTCCATAAAAATACATAAATTAACTTTCCTAAAAATACCAATCCTACGTTTCCACAATCACATGAATAAGAGCCTAACTTGTATGTTCCGTTTCCAGACATGTTCTGTAAAAGCATGAGTATGATTGAAACGATAGATATTCCAAAATATACGATTGCGGGAGTACAAAAATTCGACACATCAAGATTCTTTACCATTTTATAATATCATGATATAAAAAACTTTTATTCAAAGTTTTGCGATCGATTCAAAGTTTTGCGATCGATTCAGAGTTTTCTCTATATATTTTTTCTACATTCACCGGATCTGAAACAATAACCTTTACATCTCTATTAATATATGGTTGATCCGTAGGCATAACACCGACTGGTTGTGAAACTCCGCGAACACCATCCATTTTCGCCTCGACACCTTTTACTAAATATCTTCCGAAATTTTTAATGTCTTGAAAAAAAAGACCACCTTTCTGTTTTTTATTTTTTCCTCTACTGTTTCTTATTTTTACAGATTTACCAGGAGAGTTATAATTATATCCTCCGATTAATTTTAGTTTTTCCGGCGATACTGGTATGGATGAATTTCCAGTCTTATCGCCATACGTTGAATGCGGTAAATTTACTCCACCCACTGGAACGCCATATGGGCTGACTGGCAAGTGATTCGATTGCGTAATACTATTTTTATTGCCTTTTACCCCAGGCCAAGTATTTAACTTGGAACCAACCCAACCATACCCCAACTTGTCTAAGCCAATAGATCCTCCACTTTTTCCGCAGCGTGTTTTGTTCTTTCGTAAACCCCGTCCATTCGATCTTGAACCCCGTCTATTCGATCTTGAATCCCGTCTATTCGATCTTGAGCCACTTTTCTTCGATCTTGAACCACATTTCTTTGATCTTGAACCACATTTCTTTGATCTTGAACCCCGTCTATTCGATCTTGAACCACCTTTCTTCGATTTTAAAGAGACACATTTCTTTGTTTTTCGTAAAATTTTCATTATAAATATATAATATGCAAAGATATTTATTCAATATCTACATGAGTTAATAAATGTCTGCGACAACACATCTTTGTTAATCCCAACTTGTCTAAAACTTCTCCTTCAGGAGTTTTATCAATAAATTCCTTTGTTAAATAAACAACCTTGTTCACATCCATATCTCTACTTTCCTTGATCTTTCGCACTTGCGATAAATAATAATTGTATTTATCTGCCAAAACCTTTCCACATGTGAAGCACTTGACTGGAATAATCATATTATATATAGTATAATGTCATTATTTTAAATCTTTATAACTTTCATTTTTATTTTTAAATGTAAAAATATCGTATTATATTTGGAAACAGGATATATATATATTTATTTGCACGATTTACCATAACATTTCTTTTTATAAAAATAATAATCTATGTCATTCGTTTTTCCATCTTCATTAAACCGAAATGTTGGTCCATGTTCGTTTCCAGCTAAACATTTTTCATCACCATTCATTTTGGCATATACACAACAGTCAGCCGATAGGCAATTCTTTTTGGTAAGATCACCACATTGTTTATTCAATTCACCACTTTTTCCTTTATACGCATCACAAAATGCATTTGCATAACCCTCTACAACTACCACTTTGTCTAAATGTACATTCTCCACTGGCGTAATATCGAATCCAACCATTTTTAAAAAGAATATTAGACCTAACATGGCTGCAGCCACAATAAGCATTCCTATAAATTTTCCAGTTGCTTCTTTTGCTCCCATAATTCAAGTATATTATACTATAGTTATATTTTTTCCAATACGTGATTTCCATTTGTTGTCTTACGTTTCACGTGCTGAACATTATCTCCACTATGAATACTATGATGAATACTATGATGACATGAAGTACATAGCGACATTAGATTTCCTAAATGATTTTTATGAGATGTGCCGAGAAATCCTTTACTATTAGCCTTTCGCTGATGTTGCAAGTGGTGCACATGTTCCGCTTTATTATCACGGCACATTTCACACATGCTGACTATTTTTTGCGAATTATATTGCGATGTCGATGCATTTAATAAATTATTACTCGCACTTGATGAATCGTATTTATTCCGGAGTGAAATTGCATTTTGCAAAAAATCTTCTGGTAGATTTAATGATTTACACACTTCTAATCCATACATACTCTCACCTGGTCCATCACGTAGTTTTCTATCGTAAATAAGCGCATTCGTTGCACCGTCGTAAATAACTGAAAGATGTTTTAAGTGAACCCGAACGAGTTCTTTTACTTCATCATAATTCGCAATTTCATGTAAATGTGTCGCGAAAATGAACGACGCTTTTCTATTATATAACCACTGCAATCCAGCAACAAAAATACTTTTCGCTGAATCAATTTCTGTTCCCGAACATAATTCATCTCCCAAAATAAGACTGTTTTGATCGGCCATTTTCAATATAGTGCGCAATTCTATCATTTCTACCGCAAAAGTGGAAAGTCCCTTTAAAATATTGTCATTTCCCAATATGCGTGTCATTATATTTTTATAAGGTTTAAATATCATACTCGATGATGGTGCGAATAGTCCGGCTTGCGCCATAATAATCGCAATACCGATACTTTTGATATAACTCGTCTTTCCGACCGCATTGGTCCCATAAAGTAAGATTCCCATTGGGCCATCCTTATTATTCAATTCTAAATCATTCGCTACATATAACTCGTCTTGTTGCAAAGATTGAATAAGTGGGTGATATACGTCGGTCGCGTGTACATAAGATACTTCGGCTTCACTGTCAATGGTTGGACGACACAAAGAAAACTTATGATTCATATAAGAGAGATTTTGCCAATTATCAATGCACCCCACAATATGGATAACTGTTTCGAATTCAGTCTGATATTCTTTCAACGTGCATAAAATTCTTTTGTATACAATTTCTTGTCGTTGTTGAATGTTTTTTTTACATGAGCAGATTTTATTACATAATCCGTCAATTATTTTGCTTGAAAGTGCCGAATTAGCAGCAGTTGCATGTATAAGTTCCAGTTCTTTGTATATACCACTTGTATCAGATGGCATATTCAATGCATTTTTCAACAATGTTCCTCTGCGTTTTGTTATATGTAGACTGATGCGACCCTTTTCAGTTTCATGAATTTTGATATAATCACTTGTTTTATTATTCTTATCTACCATTTTGACAACCCCATTATAAATGGCAATTATATTTTGCAATTCGTTTTCTGCCACAAGCAATTCCGCACTCATGCTATCCAATTCAGTATCTTGTTTTTTTTGTATAAAAATGGTGATATAATCAATTGATCCACTCATATTATCACAAATGTCCAATTGAAATGTATCCTTGAGAAATTTCTCAACCGTTTCGCATTGGTTTATTGCGTCGCCCCGATCAATATAATCATATAGAATCGTATGATTTTCTTTGATTTCGTGAAATAATTCCCGGATTATCATAAAATTGGAAACTATAATGGGTATTGCTTGTGGCAAAACCTTCTCGGAAATAATAACTCGATACAATTTTTCGAGGTCTTTTAATTCACTCATTGTTTTACGCCATTTATGACAAATCTCTCTATGATCATTAATATAAGTACCAATCTCGTATTCCTTTAACAAGTACACTTCGTCAAAACTTGGATTTAATAGATTGCGTTTGAATCGGCGCTTTCCAATTGCGCTTATATTATTATCCAAAAGATTGAGTATACAACCATATTTACCCGTATGATGTTTCGGAAGGATATTAAGTTGCTCCAAGCTGTGATTCGCCAATACCACACGAGAACTGTGATTTTCGAAAAAGGGCTCTTTTAACTTCTCCGCCAAGTATGGACTGTGTTCAGCGACGAACTGAAGAATGTATGTTAGACTTGACATTGCGTAGACTGAATCATTATATGAAGTATAGAGAGATTGGGAAATAATAGGTGAGAAAAAAGAAGACAATATTTCTTGTTGAAAATTCTGCAAAAAACAACGTCGTGCCAATTTATTTTGGGGAGAATCCTCGCTCATATAAGCTATTTTATGGATTGTTTTTGGTGTAATACCCGCATATGATACTATGTCGTCTATTTTTTTATTATCCATGTTCGAAATCAGGATTACTTCCGATGGATTATAAATAGCATGGAATCTCTCAATTTCATCATAGGTTGTTGGACTATGGTCATTTTCTACAACATGTTCAAAGAGAGATGTGCGACCAGTAATAATATCAATGTTCGACATGCCGAAAATCTTCTTATTTAGAAAGCGGGTCGTCTTTTCCTCGACCCAGATACACATTATATTATTCGTTATTTGATTATCATCTTCTTGAATATATGTACCTGGTGAATAAATCCCCTGTAATCGGCGCAATTTAGAACCATCTGTTGCGGTATCATATTCTTCGTATACAACTGTGGTAATACCATTGTCCTGTATTTTGCGCACATATCGGTCTATTTCGTAATCGCGAAAGCCTGCCATAATATGACCAGGTGATTTATAAGCACGTTTTAAATCGGTTATACCACAATACTCAATGATATTACTGCCATGAATGGTACCGTCGTCGTCTTTTTTTGCATACACTTCGAAAAATGCTCCACATTGCATTAATACAATCGTGCGTTGTCCATATTTCGATTTATAGTCATTTGTTAATTCAAAGTATTGTTTAAGAAATGACATGGTAATAGGTGTAGTATAATATATATTCGCGAATACCTTTAACCATGTTATATATATAATATTGAAATATACAATATTGAAATTTACTGTAAATTAAAATGCTTTCATAGTATAATATGAAGTTGTTATTTATAGGTGATTTACAATTTGGTAGAAGAAATAAAACTTGCAATTTTGAATTGCCGAATGACATTGTCGAGTTATTTAACCAAAGTGATGCCTTATTTTTTAATTTGGAAACGGTACTATTAAGCGAACCGTTTGAAATAGATAAGCATAAATTAGATAACAAGGATATTTCTATATATACAATTGGTGAGGATCATGTAAAATACTTGAAAGAAAAGATTCATAAACCAATATTCGTTTCTACTATAAATAATCATACATTTGATTACAATATGGAAGGCTACAATAATACATTACATATATTAGATAAATATAACTACAAGTTTACAGTTAGGAAGAAATATTATATCGATGAAAAATTTATATATGTAAACGCGACAGATCATTGGACAATAAAAAAAAGTAATGTTAAAAATTATCCCGAAAATACAAAATTATGGCGTGATAATTGTTTATTAATAGATTCATATGAACAAGAAAAATATACATGTAATTTAATTCAGTATTTACATAAAATCAAAGGGAAAAGGAAATTGATTATGTCTATTCATTGGGGGAAAAACTTTCAATCAGACTATAATACTGGAACAACGTATTTGCAATCCAGGTATGAGACCTTTTTTAAAAAATTATGCGATCTGGGCACTGACGTTGTTTTCGGACACGGCGCACATCATATTATAAATAAACCTTATGAAATGTATAATAATAAATTAATCATTTATGGATTAGGTGATTATATGGGAGATTTTAAATATGTAAATGAATATAATACAGATAAAAATATGATGGTTTTATTTGATACGAATTCACACTCGGTGGAAAATATATTGTTGGGCGGTAATTACACGTCTTATAAAAACACCGATGAAGAAAAATGTAAACAATCATATATAATAAAAATGATATAATGGTATTAGCTATATATATTTTAACCTCAAGTACTATGAATTGTTTAAAGCAAGAACTCGGTCAATTTTATACAACGAATTATAAATATATTTTACATGGGTTTAATATACCGGATGATACTACTCATTTAATCGAACCTTTTGCAGGTGAAGGGCATTTAACTTCATATGTCATACATGGAAAACAACCAATAGAAAATGTATTGGAATACGATATTGATCCCAAAAACAGTGCGATTATATGTCGAGATACATTATTGGACCCACCAGATTATTCCGGCTATTATATAATAACGAATCCACCATACTTGGCTCGCAATAAATGTACAGTTAAGACTGTGTTTAATAAATATGCGGAGAATGATTTATACAAATGCTTTTTGCGCATACTGATAACGAATCAATGTGTAGGAGGTATTATTATCATTCCGCTCAATTTCTTTAGTTCAATACGGAAGATTGATATTGAATTGCGTCGCGATTTTATGAATGTGTATACTATTGAAAAAATGCGTATTTTCGAAGAGCAAGTATTTGATGATACAAGTTATACTGTATGTGTTGTTCAATTCAATAACCAAAATAATGGTACGTCGGTTGACGCTATACAAAACATACCAGTCGAGTTTTATCCAAAGAAGATGACTAAACTAATGGACCTGTGTCCAGAAAATCTATATACTTTTGGCGGTCATATACATTGCCTTACAGAAAACGATTCCGTTAAGATAGAGAGATTAACGCGAAATAATATGCATAAGAAAAATAGCAATCTGCAATTGAAATGCATTGATGATAGCAACGAATCAAGACTTGGAATTTATTATGTAGAAAATGATGATGATTTATTCATTGATGAGACGGAAAACTTATCTGCTCGCGCATATGCGACATTAATCATAGAGCCGGATCTGGATATTGATGAACAAAAAGCCTTAGTTGTGCAATTTAACGATTTCATCAATGATAATCGAGATAAATATAATTCATTATTTCTTACCAACTATCGTGAAAGTAAAAATGGCTTCGCAAGAAAACGAATATCAATGAGCCACGCATACAATATCATAAAATACTTGATGATAGCTGAATAACAAGAAAAAATAGGGCAGGCATATAACTTTATATTAGGAAAGAAGTGATTTTTTATTGTAAGAGAGATGCATACCATGTATTAAATGTATACATATCTCCAACGAAGATGTTGTTGCGCGAAGAGTGATATTTCTCTTTGTTAATTAAAAATTGGAACTTTGATAAGTGTTTCATGGCTGTATTACCATCAAGAATGTTTATAAAATACACATTTTTTGAATCAGTGGTTTCTTGATTATACAAGTATTCCAATTGACACTTGGTGAAATGATATACTTCTCGAAGAGAACGAGTCTGAGCACCTCCAGCATCACATATGAACTTGAGATTGAAATACAGCTTTTTATCACCAATTATGGAGAGTCCGTCAAAGTCTTCTGTCCATTCAAAACCATTTTCCAGATCAAGTGGTCGAGTCATGGTATGTAGACCATACGTTTCGGTATTAAAACGCAAGTTCGTTTTCGCACATTCCACACCAAGCATTGTTTCGAGTTGTTTGCGTTGAAATAGTTCACATTCATTGCGTTTACCATCAATGTACCAATCTTGCGCTTTTCGCCAGTCTTTGGTTTGTTGATGACCTTGGACAATTGTCATTGGTGTAATTGGTGTAATTGATGCACTTGCTTGTGAAAATACGGTTGGAATCATTGACATCCTCTTTAAATGTTGCATTGAATAACCTATTTCATTTTAAAATGTATCATTTTTTATTAATATTAATTTAGGAAGTAGTTAATATCTATATAGTGCAATAATATATTCATACTATAATATATAAAATGAACATATTTTCAAAAAAGTTGAGTCATCATAAATTATTATTTATATTGGCCATAATATTATTGGGGAGTATTGTATTTACATACAGACCCCGTTTATATGAAAGCTTTAATAACAGCGAAAGCTATTCATGTCCAATTAATGCAAGTAATTGCTCTCAATGTACAAATAACAACGAACAAGGTGAACTATGTTATTGGAACGAAAAAGAAACAAAGTGTGCGAATACAGACTATTTAGATTCATTAGATGTTGATAACTATGATGATTGGATAAGTGGTGATTGTAATGATAATAACGATAATAGTAATAGTAACAGTAATAAGCCCCCTCCATATTATACGAGTTGTACATTACCAGATAATTGCAATAATTGCTTAGATGGTCAAGACATAAATGGCAATAAATGTTATTGGAATGCTGATTCTAACAAGTGTGGTAGCTTTGAAGGTGATGGTTTTGAAAGAAGTTGTGATTCATCTGGTGGAGGAAATAATAATGGAGAAGAGAATTTCCCAGGACAATTACCTAATAGAGGAAACGACAACGACAATAATGATTATGACAATAATGATTATGACAATAATAGAAATCATAAAAAAAAAAGAAAAGGCAGAGGAAACAATAATAATCCATCACCATATATTTCTAAGAAAAAATTGCTCAATTGTTTAGCATTAAGCTAATCTATTTTTCGAAACATTCATAATCTTCATCGACATCATTATAATGAATATTTGGTGGAAGTGTTTTTTTCGGATCAATCGTCATTGCGCAACCACCCATATTACTTATAGCAGATACATCAAATGAATTTATACCAAAGAATTTTGCCGTTTCAATTATTAATGGGGTATCCGTATTCGTTGCGTTTTTATGAAGATGAAGACTAATTCGTTTAATATTGATGCTTCCACGTATTTGTTTTATGATTTCATTAAATGAATATAAATCCAATGTTCCACATGTATCAGATAAGCATAATTGATGTATTTCAAAAGAATTATATACATAATAATATAGCTCCATAGCAATATCAGTATCGGAAATTTTTCCCACAATAGGACATTCATTGATGCAACTAATATATATCTTTACTTTATCATCGGAATCAAGTAATTTAATCATCTCTCTCAATTCAGATTTTGTTTCGTCGAGAGTTTTATTCGTATTTTTTAATTGAAATTCATTGGAGACAGAAGTTATGAATGAGAAGTTTTTAACACCTGCTTTTTTCGCCTTTTTCAATGCATACATATTCGGTGTCAACATAAATAAATCCGTATTAAATTTTTGCTCAATACAATAATTATACACTTCAATAGAATTGTCCATTTGAGGAACATGTTTATGTGAAACAATTGATCCGATTTCCATAGCAGACGGGTGATATGTATGATAAATGAAATTAGCAAGTACTTTTTTTTTTTCCAAAGGTACAATTTGTTTAAGCGACTGTAATCCATCTCTCAATGTAATATCAAACATCTTTAAATTATTCGACATTACTCGCTTCATTCTCGAGATATAAATGTATATATAAATGTACGTAGGGGGTATATTTATATATTTATATATTTTAATATTTTAATATTTTGATTATATATATAATGGGTAAAAAATATGCTGTTCTCTGTGGGTTAAATTATACCAATATGGGTAAATCGTGGGAATTATTCGGATGTATCAATGATATGAATTTAATAGCAAATATGCTCATGGACGCATATGGATATAAAGAGGAGAATATGTATATTTTCCGAGATGATTTTGATTTAGACAATAGGTATCCTACAAAAAATAATATTACGAATCGATTAAAAATATTATGCAATTCACTTGAAGAAGAGGATGAATTATGGGTTCATATGAGTTGCCATGGTTCAAAATTTAGAGATTATGGTACGAATGAAAGTGATGGACAAGATGAATATGTTGTCGTTTATGATGATACTAAAAGGAGATTGGTCGCATTAATTGACGACGAGTTCAATGCCATTTTAAAAAACTCGAGATGTAAGATATTGATGTTTTTTGATTCTTGTAATAGTGGGACAGTAGGAGACTTGCAGTATAATTTCTTATACGATTATGCGACGTCGAAAACTCGCGGTAAAAGTGTACTTACACGCACTAACGAAAATCTTAGTATGATGCAAAACAACCAAATTTATATATATGGTTCGGCTCGAGATTACGAACTCGCAGCAGATGCATATAATAACGTTATGCAATTATCAATGGGTGCACTAAGTATGGCTATACTATATTGCTTAAGAAAAAGCAGTCATAATAGTTCATGCTTGAAATTATATATTGACATTTGTAATTTTATGATAAAATACGGATATGAACAGAGACCGCAATTTACATCCAGTACCAATAATCCAACTGGTTTTATATCACAAAATGTCCCTATTTTTATCGAAAATGATGTTGTAATTGAGAATATTGAAATCATATCTCAAGTGGGTACGCAAATCATTGTCGAAGAAGTGGTGGTTGCAGTGGAAGAAGTTCCCGTCGAAGAAGTGATAGAAGAAGTAGAAGTGAGATCTGCAAACAATGTATCTTTAAACGTAATTGAAGTCAATAACAACCCAATTAAAAAATATCCTGTAAAAAAACGATTCAAGTTGTGGTTTTAATATAAAATTGAAATTACCAAGGGTATAAATTACCAAGGGTATAAATTACCAATAAATATAAATAGCAACAATGAATTTCAATTGGTTTAGAACTGGGTGGGATCGTGAACCAGCAAATGAAACGCATAATTGTCCAATATGTTTTGATAATATTGAACAATTATATACAAAATGGAGTTGTAATCATTATTTCCACGAAAATTGCATTAATACGTGGAATCATTCGTGTCCATTGTGTAGAAATACGGATAGAATACAATGTGCGAATTCAATCAACGAGCCATCACACGATCAACCCAAAAATAATATTATGAATTTTTATAGTCTTCAGTCTCTCGTGCAAGTTCCCATAGATAAAAGACATCTGTATATAAATAACTGGGGCAAGGCAGAATGTATAGATAATAATCATGAATTATTAGTATTACAGCCATATGGAGTAATAGTTATATGCAAAGACTGCAATTTAATTAAATGTTTTAATCGTCTTCATCGTTGACAAAATTATGTATGGAAACACCCTTCCCGACATTAGTAATATTTCCAGCCAACATGGATTGCTCATAAATAGTTCGTATAACATCTGGGGGACACACCGTTCCTATTTTCAACAAATTCTTTTTATATAATTCTTTTTTAATTTCAGAAATAGATTTTTGTTTTATACTTGTTAAATCTTGTTGAATGCGTCGGCGAGTTTGATTATTTTTTATTAATACAGAAATAGTTCTGTTTTTTGCTGTTTTACCCACATGATAATGACGTTTCTTTATTAAACGCTTGCGAACACGTGTTTTAGTAGGTCTATTTATAGATCTTTGAATAGGTTTATTTTTTTGCATGCCAATGGAGTGTTTTTTAAGAGTTTTATTATGATATGTTCTATAGCAAGGTTTTGAACCATTTTTCAAGCACCCATAAACAGGATCAGGTGCTAATGCTATATGCGTAGGTGCTATAATAGGTGCGGGTGCTATCATAGGTGCTCTTGCTATCATAGGTGCGGGTCCTTTAAGAGGAGTTTGTATAGGAATAGGTGCTTGTATCGGCATAGGCATAGGCATAGGCATAGGTGCTACAGTAATTACATCTCTTTGAATTTTCCGACTCTTTTTTTTGTCTCGCTTAGTACGTTTGTCTTTAATCATTGTATCCAAAAATTGCATCGACTTCATAAAATCATTTTCAAAATCTTCTTCACTAATACCTATCTTGACTTCTGGTGTATTATTACCCGTTTGCGAAAGATGATGTTTCTGTTTTATTTTAGTAATTAGCGCTTTTTTAACCGAGTTCACCTTGATTGGTTGGATAATTTTTTTCTCTTTGACAGTTTTCATGGTCTTATTCTTCCGCTTATTAGATGAAGTTGTAAACAAATCCGTATTTATGGAAATTCGCTTTCTATCGGTTTCAGCATTCATGAACACACGTATTATATTATCACTAAATTATAAAATACGAGTTATTACAAATTAAGAATACACAGTTAATATTACACAGTTAAGAATACATGGTATTATACAATTGTTTTATTCTATTTTGTTCTTCACGACGTTTTACAACATCGTCATTTTTTAAAAACATGATCATTCCATTGTCTAAATCTTCACCCAATAGAAAACCCTTTTCTTCAACTGGTAAACAAAATACTCTACGACTATGTGCTATTTTAGTTTTGGATAATAATGTTTCCATATCGCGGCCAAAATATTTAAAATATTCCATGTTTTTATCGAACCATTTGTCATTGTCATGGTCTTTCAACTTCCAACCCAAGTCCTCGACCTTTTTATTGAAAATCATATTCATTTCAGACGACTTGTATTCCTCAATTTTAAACCTCCACGTGAATCTGGATTCTAACCCTTCATTATAGCTAAAAAAACACTCCTTCAATTCCTTTTCATACCCAGCAATGATACACATAAATTCCCCTCGCATATCGCTCAATGCTTCACAAATAGTATCTATGCTTTCTTTCGAGAAACTATCTCTCTTTTCACTGTTTCCAAGAGCGTACGCCTCGTCTATAAATAACACGCCTCCTTTGCAGCTTTTCAATACTTCTTTTGTTTTCGTAGCAGTTTGTCCTAAATACCCAGCTATGAGATCTTCTCTCGTAACCTTTTTAAAAACACCGCTTTTTAATACACCCAAGTTTGCAAATATTTTCCCCATAATTTTGGCAACTTCCGTTTTACCCGTTCCAGGAGGACCATAAATTACCGTGTGCATATAATCATTCGGTACATCTTGAGATGCATTCATTTTATGAAAGCCTTGCACATAGTATAATATTTGATCAACCATGTTTTCTTTCAACGAATGCATTCCGACAAGAGCTTGAAGTTCTTCCAAATGTGGACGAATTTTGTGTATGGATGACATGTTAATATTGTACTCAATATTTTCTGCTTCAGGAAATTCGTCGCACATATCAATCAAGTCTTTCAAGCAAGACACCTTTTTTTTGATAAAAACCAGTTCTTTTATAATTGGGTCCTTCACAATTGGGTCCTCTACATTCGGTCCCTTTACAATTGGTACCCTTTTCTCGATTTCAGACGCTTTACGCGTAGACTGAAACGGTCTATATAATTGAATTATATCAGACTTGTTCGGATCGTTCATTATTTTGGGAATATACGAATGCGCTAAATCCATTGTATGCTTTGCATATTTTGTATACTCTTCGTTATTTTTATCGATAAGCAATTGTAATAGCTTTTTCGCATCTTCATTATATTCATATTGTCGCTTACTATCCTCGTCCATTGATTTTATTAAACGATTCATTTTATTAGATTGAGGCGTTAAATCTAAATCACTTTTTGTAAAGAGTTTCAATAAATTCGGTGTTTTTATTTCATTAGATTCATCTAATATAACTTTTATTTCGGTTGTTTCGTTTATCTTAGATAGATCTAACGGAGGAATATATGGTTTTGCATTTTCAAGCAACCAGTATTTTTCGATTGCCAATAATAATTGGCGTTTATGAAGTTCACTAATCATATATATATTAGCAAAAGAAAATAAAATTATGATTTAAAGAAAAAATGACAAGATTAATAAGCAAAATATATGGATACAAAACGTATAAGAAATATGGACGAAATTGAACGTCAGATTCGTGAAAATGTGGGTTCATATATTGAAACCCCTTGGACAATTATTGAATCATATTTTAGAAATCAACATCTTAAGCAATTGGTGAGACATCAGATTGAATCATATAATGATTTCGTAATGAATCAGATTCAAAAAACGATTGAAATGTTTAATCCAGTGCATATTTGTTCAGAGCAAGATTTTGATCCCGCAAGCGGCAAGTACAAGTTGGAGATTATTATTAATTTTACAAATTTTAGCATTCATCGTCCTCAAATTCATGAAAACAATGGTGCGTCCAAGTTGATGTTTCCACAAGAGGCTCGGTTGCGCAATTTTACATACTCTTCCAACATGACAATTGATATGAATATTAAATATATGGTTCGAGGTGGGGACGCACTTGAAAATATACAGACCTTTTACAAGATTTTGCCGAACATTCAGATTGGAAAACTGCCAATTATGCTCAAGTCGTCTATTTGTGTATTGAATCAATACAACCATGTTTCCGCGAACGAAACGGGGGAATGTAAGTTCGATGCAGGAGGATATTTCATCATTAATGGAAGTGAGAAAACTGTTCTCGCACAAGAACGCGCAGCAGAGAACAAGGTATATTGTTTTAATATTAGTAAGAATAGTACAAAATGGACCTGGCGTGCTGAAATAAAATCAGTGCCCGACTTTAAATGTATTTCACCCAAGCAAATCAATATGATGATTACTACGAAAAGCAATGGTTTTGGCAAGTCGCTTCATATTGAAATTCCAAGGATGAAGGCGCCCATCCCCCTTTTTATCCTATTCCGTGCACTTGGAGTCATCAATGACAAAGATATTTGTGAAAAAATTGTTCTTAACCACGAAGACCCAAAATATAAAAGGATGCTATTCGGCTTACAAGGGTCTATTATTGACGCGAGCAAACACATGACCCAAGAAGAAGCGATTAAATATATTGTTAGCCATGTCATGTACACTCCCATCAACATGGACAAGGAGCAAGGTGCTAAGAAAAAGCATGATTTTACTCTTGAAATTCTCAAGAATGATGTATTTCCTCATTGCAGAACTCATGCGCAAAAAATATATTTCTTGGGTTATATGGCCAATAAGCTTCTAAGATGCAGTTTTGAACTGATCTCAACAGATGATCGCGATTCATACTTGAACAAGCGAATAGATCTTACGGGTATTCTTCTCAATAATTTATTTCGCAATTATTTCAATAAAGTTGTTAAAGATATGCAGAAACAAATCATTCGCGAGATCAACAATGGCTCTTGGCGTTCAAGTGATGATTATGAAAATATTATTAATCATACCAATGTTTATAAGATTGTAAAGTCTACAACCATTGAAAATGGCTTGAAGCGAGCACTTTCCACAGGTGATTTCGGAATCAAGAACATCAATAGTAATAAGGTGGGTGTAGCCCAGGTTCTTAATCGATTGACGTATATTTCCAGTCTTAGTCATTTGCGCCGCGTCAATACACCGATTGATAAGAGTGGTAAATTGGTTCCTCCCCGTAAACTTCATAATACATCTTGGGGGTTTTTGTGTCCAGCCGAAACACCAGAAGGACCAAGTGTAGGCGTAGTTAAAAATATTAGCTACATGACGCATATCACAATTCCTTCAGATTCTTCGGCTATCCATTCATATATGGAACCATATGTTAACGTTTTTGAGAATACTTCTCCGCATGAAAAAGAGTCTGGTGTAAAAGTATTTATTAATGGCGCTTGGATTGGAATGGCCAAGGATGCCCAAGCGTTATTTAACGGATTTAAGCAGTTGAAATATAGTGGCATGATTAATATTTATACATCCATTATTTTCGACTATAAGAATTGTGAATTGCGTATATGTTCTGATGCCGGTCGTCTTACAAGACCTATTTTGCGAGTAGAAAACAGCAATTCCATCCTTATAAACAAGGACATTATTAACTCGCTGAAAAAACATGAATTGGGCTGGGAAGATCTTCTTGTTAGTACAAAACTTGATAAATCTGTTATCGAGTATATTGATCCAGATGAGCAAAATAATGTAATGATCGCCATGAAGCCATCTCAACTTTATGCGCAAGAACAATATATTTACAAGTATACTCATTGTGAAATTCACCCAAGTACAATTTTTGGCATTTTGGCTTCATGTATCCCTTTTCCAGATCATAATCAATCACCGAGAAATACATATCAATGTGCGATGGGTAAGCAAGCGATGGGTGTGTATGTTACTAATTTTGACACTCGAATGGATAAGACCGCATATGTTCTTTCCTATCCTATGCGCCCTCTTGTTGACACTCGCATCATGGGTATGATTCAACTTGATAAGATTCCATCTGGAGCGCCGATTATTGTGGCGATTATGACACATAGTGGTTATAACCAGGAGGATAGTATATTGTTTAATCAAGGAGCGATTGACCGTGGTCTATTCCAAGCAGTCATCTACCATACCGAAAAGGACGAAGACAAGAAGATTAATGGTAATGAAGAGATTCGTTGCAAGCCAGACCCTGCAAAGACAAAGGGTATGAAATTCGGCAATTATGACAAGGTAAATAATATGGGTGTCATTCCTGAAAATGAGTTGATTGAAGACCGCGATATTATTATCTCCAAGATGGTTCCAATCAAGGAAAATCGTAATGACCACACAAAAATTATCAAGTACGAAGATCAAAGTCGATGCTATAAGACCAACGAGGAGATTTATGTGGACAAGAATTACATGGAGCGTAATGGCGATGGCTACGATTTTTGCAAAGTACGTATTCGCGCATTTAGACGCCCAGTTATTGGAGACAAGTTTAGTAGTCGTCATGGACAAAAGGGAACGATTGGAAATATTATTCCCGAATGTGATATGCCATTCACTTCTGCTGGTGTGAAACCGGACATTATTATCAATCCTCATGCTATTCCATCCAGAATGACTATTGCGCAGTTGAAGGAAACACTTCTTGGAAAGGTGCTTATTGAACTTGGTCTATTCGGTGATGGAACTTCTTTTGGAGAACTCGGTATTGAAACCATTCGTGAAGAACTTTTGAATGTCGGTTATGAATGTCATGGAAATGAGGTCATGTATAACGGTCTAACTGGAGAACAGATTGAAGCCAACGTCTTCATGGGACCAGTGTTTTACCAGAGACTGAAGCACATGGTTGCCGACAAACAACATAGTCGTTCAATTGGACCCATGGTAAACCTTACTCGTCAACCTGCCGAGGGAAGATCGCGTGATGGTGGGTTGCGTTTTGGAGAGATGGAACGCGATTGTATGGTATCACATGGAGCATCACGTTTCACAAAGGGTCGACTATATGATGCTTCGGATAAATACCAAGTTCATGTATGTAGGAAATGTGGTATGGTGGCTGCGTATAATAATGTTATGAAAATTCATATGTGCAATACATGTGAAAACAGAGTTGATTTTGCCTATGTGGAGATCCCTTATGCATGCAAGTTGCTATTCCAAGAATTGCAGTCTATGAATATTGTTCCGAGAATTATGACATAGATGCCAATATTATGAAATTATATTTAGTTTAGAAAATACATATATTTTTTATATTTTATATTTTTTCATGTTATATAGTATATAAAATGAAAATGAAAATGCAAATGACATATCGTGGAAAAGGTGTTGCACCGCAATTAATCGGTGGTGGCGCAAATAGCAATTCTGGTAGTGGCATGGAAGGTGGAGGACCTCGTGGTTTAGACCGATCATATGTTGTAAATGTATGGAATGCTCAGGCCGCAAAGCGAACATGGAATAATCATCAGATGGCTACAACGCCATTTCGCGCAGTAAACAATGCTGGTGATTATTTATCTCGCCAAAATTATACATCCGGTGGTTCGAATCAATTATATGGACGCATTAATTCTGCAACTACACCCACCGCAATTTTTTTAGGAGGTGGTATATTTAGCAAGTTAGATGGAACTGGCATTCCTTCATGCACTGCCAATGTGAAATACGTGTATGACGGCTCTGACTATACTCGCTTTAAGAAAATGCAGGCTACTAACCGAACATATAATGATTATTCATTCGGTGGTGCTAATAATGGAAGCCAAACAGCAGTTTCTCGTGCACGCATGTAAACGCATGTAAACGCATGTAAACGCATGTAAACGCATGTAAATGCGCGCATGTATAATATAACAATTTATTGAATATTTAATTTGTTATATAAGTATATATAATCAATGTTTAAAGCACGATTTAATGGACCTCCTGGGCAAAATATATTGATTAAGCAACGTGGAAACAATGCGCGATTGTGGGGTGTTCGACCTATGCCTCAGAAATTCAATCCTTCTGCTGGTGATAGTATGTTTTCTAATGCGCGTATGATGTATGCAAGAGTTAGTGGCACAACATCTACCAGCAAAGAAAGTACATATGCCAGCAAGGAAAGTACCTATGATGCATGTAATAATGATCAATCTGGATATATTCAACGTCGCAAAATGAATGCCATTGGAAAAGGGACTATGATAAATACGGATCCTCTCTCTTTTCGTTCAAGTGATGCGAACACGGTTAATTCGCGGTTGAGAAAATGTAGAAGTGGTGGATGTGCAGCACCAGCAAAGAAGGGAGCCAATATAAGTTTCAAAAGCGGGGGAGGTTCTACATTGAGTGGTACAGGCAACTCGATTACAAGAGTATAGATAGATTTCAGTAAATTAGAGAGAATTGAATTAAATGAAATGAAATGAAATAAATTTTTTATACTTGAAATAAATTTTTTATACTTGAAATAAATTTTTTATACTTGAAATATATATAATGAATAAATATTTAGTCGAATTCTTGGGTACTCTCTTCTTCTTATACGTAATCCTTGCAACAGGTAATGCCGTTGCGATTGGCGCTGCTTTAGCAATTGCTATTATGGCTGGTGGTAATATCTCCGGTGGAAATTTCAACCCTGCCGTCTCTATTATGATGGTTGCAGCAGGTAAATTAAGTTCCAAAGATTTAGTACCTTATATTTTAGCACAAGTTGCTGGAGGTTTAGCTGCTTTAGAGATATTTAAACGCGTAAAGCTATAAATTGCATAAATCTATAAATTGCATAAATCTATAAATTGCATAAAGCTAAAACTTGCAAAATTCTATTTTCTATAGTTATTGTATATAATTATGAAAAATACATCACGAAAATATAAAAGTGGAAATAAATTCGCAAAACAAAAAGGAGGAGGCTGGAGAGATATGTTGGGAATGACGCCAGAGAGCGACGATACTACCCAAAACAACACAGAATCAATTGGAGATAAAATTACTTCTGCTACTAATAGCGCTTTAAATCAAGGACGTTCCCTTGTTGGTCAGCCACAAAAAGGGGAATCAGATATTTCCCATCTAAACAGAGAAAATGCAAAATTGATGCAATCGATGCTGGATATTGATAATAAATTAAAAGAGAATATGCAAAAATTAATGGCAGATAATAAATCGAAAACCGACGAAGAATTAAAAAAAATGAACGAAGATGTCGAAAAAGAAAAGGCAGAAATTCTGGAAAAAAAATCCAAATTAGAGGAAGAAATTAAGAAGGTAGTTTCTGATGCCCAAAAAAATATCAGTGATGCTCAAAAAGCGCCATCATCAGCACCACCATCAGCACCACCATCAGCACCAGGATCAGCAGTGGGATCAGCAGTGGGTGGTGGTCGCAGACGTAGAAGCGGAGCACGTAGAAGTGGAGCACGTAGAAGTGGAGCACGTAATGGTAGAAGTAAAAGCAAAAGCAAAGGTAAAAAACGCATTACACGTAAAAAAGGACGCAACAACAAAAAAAGAACCCGTCGTTATAAAAAACATTAAACTTTAGCAATTTTCTCTCTATATGGTATAATGTTTAATCTTAACCCCTCAACAGAAGGATCTTGTTCAAAAGTCGGTGGCCGCAAAACAGTGAAAATTGGCGGTAAACGCCGAAAGCGTACAGGCATGAGAAAGCGTGGTAGCATGAGAAAGCGTGGTGGCACTAAGAAGAACCGTTGCACATCAAAGGGTGGCATGAGAAGAAAGCGCAAGGGCACCAAGAAGCGCAAGGGCACAAAGAAGCGTAAGGGCACCAAGAAGCGTGGAGGCACTAAGAGACGTAAGGGCTCCAGGAAGGGCACCAAGTCCAAGTCTCGCCGTGGAAGAAAGAACTATATTACACACAAGGGTGATAAAGACTACAATGCACGTGGACACCGTCAGGTTAAGCGCAGATCTCCTTACTCTCGCAGACGTTAATCGAGTTTAATATTTAATAATCAAAAAATGAAATAACGAATTAGTATTTCATTTTTTACACCGATGAAGGAATTTATTTCTTACCATTTGCTCTTCTCATAAATTCGATTAATAAATATACGCCAAACATTCCCAGTGTTGCGTAAAACAGTTTTACCAGATTGTCATCGGGTATTTTACTATAATCATAATCACCATATTTTAATTGAGTGGTAGTCTTATTAACCATTCCTTCGCGACAATTCATTCCAGTGACGGGATTTTTTTTACTGGGAAAATCACACGCCGGAATGGCCGAAATATCTGCATTCGCAACGAACTGAGTCGCATTACCTCTAACATTGTTGACATCTATTGTTTCCATGGTAAGTTCTTGGCATGGAGGTTGGCCACCCATTTGGAATGCTTGAAATAATTTCATAGGATTCAATGCATCTAAATTTCCAAGAGTGCCAGGTATTAAACCTTCCATGGAAGTCATCTGAACACCCATGGCTTCACTCAAAAAAGGTATGGTCCCGTCTGGGACATTATTAATATACATGTATCGATCTACAATACCATCACTTTTCACATCCTTGCAAGTAGCGCTTGTTTTGAAAAAAAACTTGTTTCCTAAAGGTCTACCCGTCTTTGAAGCCTTTCCCGTTCCAGATACAAGCAGTTCTATATAGGCAATTAGGCCTGTAATATCTTTTGATAATGTAGATAATGATCCATGAGACGACATACCCATCTCAGCAGGGGTATTAATGAAGTTTGTATAATTATAAGACGGACCCAATAATTTCTCTTCCAAAGCTTTAGGATTATTTAATACTTCATCGAAAAAACTCATGACTATTACTATTATTAAACATTAAATTATTAACCATTATATTCTAATTCATATGGATATTTTTAGTCTAAACCGGTAATTTTATCGGGCGAGTTTTTTGAATTCATACCCGTTTTCTTATTTATATTATCCTGTTTTCCTTGCATTATTGCATTAATCTGAACAGCATTTGATTTAATACTGTCAGTCATACCTTTTTGTTTTGGTTGAATGTCATTGACAATACTTAATAATTTATCTACTTGTTCCCTTAATACTTTAATATTGCCAGCATTTTGTTGAGCTAAAATACCCGGATCGTCCTTATATTCTTTGTATTCCGACCCATCACTTTTACCATCGTTAGGTCCATTACCCGCACCTTCCATATTTTCAACAACCGTCTTATTAGCATTATATAGGTTGAATAAAAATAACATAATAAACAGTAGAATCAATGTGTTAATGAATAAATGGTTCATATATATAATTTATATAGGTATTATTTTCTTAAAATAGTATAAATGGTAAATATTAATGCACCTCTGAATTTTAGACATACAAATTCTTTAATAACCACTAAACGCCATCATGCACCATTTAAGAATGAAAGTAATGTAAGAAATAGTGTGGTAAGTGCCATGGCGCGACCATGTACAAATGGAGCAATTGATAATTCAGAAGATTATGTTGGAAAACATGCCATGGCAACCCAGATGCGAGCCTTTCCTATGAAACATTGGAGAAAGCAATTGACTCCGACAATTAATAGTGGAAGATCTAAAGTATCTGTTTTTGACATGGATCGCCCGGGCGGTTCCACAATGGTTAATGTGGGGGATTGCTCATGTGAGGAAGGAAACGATTCTTCTTCCCATATTCGCACCGACTTTAAGGCATTAAATCAGAATTCATCACAATTTAAGGCATTAAATCAGAATTCACCACCAGATTCTACATCAAGTCCATCAACGGTGATTTTACAAAATAACGGATTTGTAAACGGAGGCAACAAACCAATTTATACAGGTCTTTATGAGACAAAATATATTGGATGTTGTCCTGAAAATAATATTATTAGATCCGCCAGAACAAATATTAGCAAAGCATATAATTCATCCACAAAACAATACTTGCAATCTCGGTGCATGACATATGATCAGAAACTATCAGTCAATAAAATACCCGGTGATAATTATCCTGATACATCAGAAAATACTAACAACTCATATGCCACAAATAGTTGTCCACAAAACGGATCAAAAAGTTGTAATACCACTATTTATAAACCCAATAATACGCAATTCGCAACACAGGGAGCTGTTTCGTCAAGCACGCGATTATTAAAACTACAAGTGGATACTATTACCAAAAATGGTAATTCACTTAGAAGTGCTTGGGGAGACGAAGGTGCCAATGCGGGTAAGTATCAGGGCACTTCTGTCACACCATATTTCTTGAAAAATAAATATACAAAGGGATTACCCAACTGTTATGGACGCAGAGGATCTAAAAATAATAGTTCATGTAAATAAAGCATTCATGATTTAACTCATGTAAATAAATTATCAATAATTATATATAATTTCTTATATAATTATTACAAAAGTTAAAGGTACAAAAGTTAAAGGTACAAAAGTTAAAGGTACAACATTTAATGACGGCCATATGGCTTGCTTTTTTGCAAAAATATATTTTCGGTTTCACCAACCGAATCATGAGCAACATTGTACTTATCACACCATTCTATACTTTTATTCAGATTCGTCTTTTTCAATTGCTCTATACGCTCGTGCTTATTTCTATTAATAATTAGACTCAATGTAAATGATATATTTTCAACTTGCTGTTGTCCAAAAATAGCGTTTATTTCTTCAATCTTGTTAATAAAAAGTAGATTATGTGAAAATTTAAATATCGAATGTATATTATCCATTTTCATAACGGTACCATAAATAGAAGATAAATGCTTCATGATAGAATCATAATTTTTCGGAGGGGTGAAATTTTTACATACAATATATTTCTCCGAATTAGCGATCCTACTTGTCAGTGGTTTACATACAGAAATGTCATCGTAAAAACACGACAATAAATATAATATATCAATTGAAGCTTTTGTAGTAATATCAAATACCTTTAATACAAATTTACCACCGACTTTTTGCATCGATATTGCGAATATTGTTTCAGCAAGCAAAAGTTTCACAGCGGATGACTCTTGTTCGTTAAAATTATCAGAAAAATCAAATCCACCATCAGCTGTTATCAAGTCCATTTTATTGCGGTATTTATTATTACAGTAAATTAAATTCTCGGTTAAAAATAAATCACCCGTTCCACTTGGACCGGATTCAATAATAACATTCGGATTTTTCGCTAAAAAATCACCGCTTTTTTTCCAAGCAGGCACACTTGGATTATCGTCCAAAAGGGTCATTCCATAATATGTATCTCCAATATTATTTCTTTTATGAGCAATGGCTTCGATAAATCCACCAGGACCCTCTGCCAAGTGAAATGTATCTATTGATTTATCTGATACCGAACATAGCTCAAAATCATAACACATTTCAATCATTTTAAAAAAAGAACGACTGAGTGGTTTTATTTTTGCTACGGCATTGGGTCCACCATATATATGACTATGAATAAATTCGTATGGATTCGTAATTCGCTTCATATTATCCCATTCATTTTGATAATCGTCCAATTGCTTCTTATAGCTTAGTATATATTGTTGCAATGTATGGGATACTATTATTTCAGATTGTTTATCTTCGAATAAAAAATCCTTTACATCAATTGTATTCCTTTGTGTGGGTAAATAATAGTATAGCATTATGATACTATTATTAGATGATCTATATTTATATTATTTAAGTTTATATGATACTTATATTTATACTTATATTTATACTTATATTTATACTTATATGATACTTATTCCTCAATAATAAGCTTAACTTTACGTTTCGATTTCTTTGCCTTGGGTTGCTCTATTTCGGCAACCGCCTCTTCCACACTTTTGCGAGCTATAGCTTCTTCCTTATCCTCCAATTCCTCTTCAAAATGAGACGTTTGTGTGAGTGCGTTATATACATTCTTGCCATCAACGTCGCGCACCTTCTTAAAAATAAAGTAGTTATTGTAAAATGAGATTTGTTTTTCATTGCGGGTCATGTCTGCGGCTAAACCATACTCATTTTTTGCACGCGCATTGCGTTTTAGTTCATCTTGCATCGAATTATATAATTGTTCAAAAGAACCGATTCCGTCCTGAAAGCCCAGTTTTTTTGCCTCATCTCGTGTAAGAGGTTCAAAACCAAAATTGCTCATGACTCGAGCAAAGTAATCGTAATTTACCAAGTATTCCGTAAATGATTTGTTAATAGAATCCTGAAAGACGTCAATAGCATAACCCAAGCAAGTCTCGTCATCTTCGAAAACGGTCTTGTCGTACATCTTGGTAAGCTGCCACATTTTATTTCCATTCGACATGATTGACAATGATTCATCCACATCTTTACTTCGAAGAGCATTAAATATTTTCTTCCCGTCATAACTCGTTCCTATAAAATATCCATCAACTTTGGTCATTTCACTTACATTTCTGGCAAAACTTGCAAGAGTGATGATATCTTTGAAGAAATAATGCACAGCGAATTGACAAGATGTAATCTGAAAACCATTCACCGCCTTGCCATATTGTTTATATACACCCGCACCTAATTTTTCCTTATCTTTTGTACCTGTTCCAAAGACTGCTTGTATAATTTCCTTTCCTTTATCTGTAAACATGGCACTTCCATCACGAATATTTACAGAACTATTTCCATGCACGAATAAAGCAGCTGGCATAATATGCAATTCTTTTCGATCATTCAAGTAGCGAGCACACGCACCATCCACGCGATTTTCAATATTATCAGATGATATATCGATACCAAGTACAAAAGAGAGTCTCGCCTTGATCCATTTTGACATATCACCACCCTTTCCTACGGCCAAGTCAACCAATGTATTTCCGGGCTTACTTACACCGACAATTAACTTTTTCTTCACATACAAGTTATGAAAATTGCGCATAGCCTTTGTCATATTACCCTCTTTGGTAAAACGATTATAGTATACTTCGTCATCCTCAATTTCATCTGGTATATTTAGTCCACTGCGTATCATATCGGTAGTAATCGGATTATGAATACTATACCAATTACTATTGGCAACATGGTATGCATTTCCGAATTGTTTATTGCCGGCTCTATAACTGGCAGTTTTATCATATCGTACTCTTAGTGGTACCCATTTATAGTTGTCAGGCTTGCTCATATCATACTTGAATTCTACAATCATTCCGTCTTCAAAAACTTCACCTTCTTCTGAAACCATTTGCATATTTCCAATTGAATCAGATTCTAATAACACATAACATACAGATGCATTTGGATCACTTGGATTGGATGGATAAAACGCAACTGGCTTGTATTTTTCTTCATTATCCACATCCCCGGGACGCCTTATGTTATCATTGACTACGTCTCCACATGGATTTAAATATCCGTGATCAGCTTCATTGAAACCAACTCGCAAAGTCAGAACCTTGTATTGTGAAATTTGGTGATCACTTGCAGCATCTGTACCTTCTTGGAAAATATTACCCAACATATCCTTGCCATCGGATGCTTTTTTTGTGGTAATCAAAAAGTCGATTGTATTGAATTCAGCTGGTTTCCACTTGAATGATCGGTCCCACGTGTCATTGCGCAAGCGACCTTCTTTGCCAACGACTGAACTACCAACACCCGTATTCGCCGGGGTAAAAATCAGACCATCTGTATTGTATTCGAATGAACCGTTTTCTGCGCTGGTCAGGATTGTATCACAACATTGGAAAATCGACTGCGCTACATTGGCAATCTTGAAATTTTTATATTCAATGCGAATTGGCAAAATACTGTCTGACCCGTTAAATGACTTGAGTTTCATCTTCTTTATTACCGAATGTAATAGTGGAAGTCGAAAGTTCTTATCACTGTCGCCCGACGCAAGAGGAACAAATCCAAAAGATCGTATATTTTTTTTATTCAAAAAGTAAATATCAAATGCAGCATAAAGATTGATAAATTCACCCTTTTTATTGTGAAGAATATGTTCACCGTCAAGAATCGTATTAAATAGTTCCTTATTATGAGACACCACTCCTGTTCCTTGGATATTCATATTGGTATCAATCAATACAATCCCTCCTTTATCATTGATAAATAGAAGTTTACGCATACCATCCGCCTTTTCAGTAACAGTGTACGAATTACGTATATTCGGAGAGTTCAGGTTAGTATCTATAGGTACAACGTTCGGGAGCTGCAATGTATATGAACTCGGACCAATAAATTGATTATTGTATAAAAAGTCCTTGTCTGATCGGCCAAATACAAGATTGAGATATTGCCTTGCGAAAAGTTTCATTTCTTGGTAGGAAATTGGAAAGTTCGTTTCTTGAAATCCTGAAAGAACATGTCGTATCACTTTTCTCATATTGAATGCCAAGTCCTTTACACTTGTTTGTTGTCCGACTCTGTCATTCATGACTTCAATCTCTATTTCGTAATTCTCACTTGAATCAAGAACACCTGAATCTTGCATGGTATATTCCATCACATACCCACGTCCTCTCATGCGCGACTCTTTTACAATACTGAGATCAAGTCGAAAAGGCAATGTTTCGTGAATAAGACTTACTCTATTCATTAAACGAAATGATTTTTTTGCATCTTTCCAGGTGTCTACGATATTCTTTCCCATACCACTTTCACCTCGTATTTCTTGCTCATTGGACAATTTCACTCGAAAATTATATTCATCAACATTTACTGGATCCACGTAGGTCGAATTATATTGGACATTGCCTTTTTGAATCAATTTAAATTGCACGCCACTCAAGTCATTATTTTTGCAATACGTTTCAATATTAGAAAGACCGACAATTTCGGCGCGCACATTCGAGTCTTTTGTATTACCTTTCATATCGGTGAATTCGGGCTGTATCTTGAGCGAATGCTGATCTCTCATTTCAAAACTAAATCCGACAGACAAAAGTTTTTGAATAATATTGTCGTAATTGATTCGCGTCGTTCGCTTTACGCCACGGGTACCGAATCGTACTTCCAATTCATGCTCACCTGTTTCGCCGCTTGTACGCTTTTCTAAATATATTTTTATTATACGGTCGATCCCGGATTGCTGACTTTTAGCACTCATTATATATAATTAATAATATATTTTTATATAATGTTCTCAATTTTTAATTTAATTTAATTCAATTCAATTCAGAAATTCGATAATAGAAGCATATAATTCAGGTTTTGTTTTATTTTTACCTGTAGTATGCTTGACAATGAGTTGGAGTCGAAGGCAAATATTTTGCAAGTCACCTAATTTATACGATGAAATCGCACACAGGGGCTTGTCTATATTTTCCTGCTTCCATAACTCACTCTTCACCTTTATAATATCTGCCTGACTTGAATTATTATCAATGCTATAAAAGGTTGATCCATTAGGCTTTTTGGTTTCATGAACAATAAATGTTTTGTTTTCAGGAAAATAACAAAAGTCCAAAAAGGTTCGATTGCGAACAAGCAATATATTCACCTTGTATAATACACACAATCCTTGCAACATATTAAAACTTATATGTTTTTCATTAACCAGTTGTGTTTCAAACATGATTAATTTCATTTTAAATGCTTTCAAGTAGGCCTTCTCGGTTCGAGATAATTCAACTGTTTTTATCTTAAATGTGTTTTCCTCTATAAAATGATTATTTAAAAAACGAAAATTATCTACACCATGAAGAGCTATATGAAAACACCAAAAAAGACTGTCTCGTTTATGTGGGGTGAAGATTGCGTCTGGTTGGGCATCGACCTTAGCATTAGCACCTACATTAGCACCTGCATTAGCATTAGCACCTACATTAGCACTTGAACCCATCCCGAACTGCATCGAAATATTTGTTTTTTTTTTAATAATGGGTTTATGTTCAGAAGATACATTCTCTAATTCATTCATTCGAATCGAGGAAAACATATATTCATTTAATTCTGTAAGCATAATAGGTATCGTTAATAACAATACATATCATGGCTTTAAACCTATTTAATATTTAATTATGGCCACATGTGAAAATTTCATCTTTCCCACCCTCGTTGAAATATTTCTGGGAAAGTTTCTTCTTTTCATCTTCTATAGAAGAGATTTGCGTTTCCTGTTTCAAAACATATGTTAGATATGACTTGAGTTTTTCAATCGTTTCAGCATCAATGTTGGTCATATTGATAAATACACCATTCTTATTTTCATTCAGGCGAGAAGAATTCTTTTCATTTAATATGCGCAAAACTTCCACTTGGTGAAAAAAAGATAGCTTTTCGACATTTTCTTTTAATAAAGTTAGTTGCTCTTCCATTATATTTAAAGCTATGCGTTTTGTATTTAAACGTCTTCAATAATATTTAATTTCGGCTTCTTTTTCACCGAATACTTTTCAACCTTATCCTCGAGCAATTCCGACATGATGGAAATATAACCGTCGTTTAATTCATATCGAATACCAATGACTCGGGTGTTCATTTTATCACCTTCCTTTATATTATTAAAATAATCCATCGAATAATGATGATCTCTTGAAACATAAACGATGACAGGCGAGGGCTGTTGTTCTACTTCTGCGCGAATTCCTGCTTGAGTAACGTTTTTTGCAATACACGGGATATGCATCCCTTCAACTGGCGAACATATATTACACTCGATTACAACTTCAAATACAACATTATTTCCTTGCAATTTACCACTCGAATAGGAAATAATTTTTACAGAACCCGGTTCAACGAACCCTTCGATAATGCATTTCGCCTCAATATCATGTGATATCTTTTTCTCCATGAATTGTTTTACATTACCACCAGCTTGTTCAAAAGTAAGAATGATACTTCTGGTAATTACTGTTGGAACATACAAACTATTATTTTTTTTATTAGCAGGCCTTCTTTTTTGCATCATATTTACTTTATAGTATATATTATAGACTTTAATATATTTTCATTTTTAATTTTAATATATTAAATTGTGGTATAAATCATTAGAATGATTTCACCGCCTCAATTGGTGATACAAACCATACACGACCATCCTTCTTCTCGTCATTATATAGTCTCAATAAAAATTCTTGTATTATGCAAAATTCCATTTTATTTCGACCACGTGTATTACTTTTATTATATTCTTCGCTACCGATTATCGTATTCAGTATTTTAATTGCAACACTTTTACCCGACTGGTCGCATCTCGCTCCTTTACTTTTCGGATCTTCTAAATCTATTACTTTGAATACCATGTACTCTTTCTTAAATTCTGAAAAGAATCCGACTTGTTTATTCATGGTATCTCGTGGTATTATTAATGCCGATATGGCACCAAGTAAATCGTTATAGTCTTCGGATTCACCTTCTTCCCATCGACTTTCTTTTATTACAACCAATTGCTCGTTATTATTCTTGGTTATTAATATACCAGTTATCCCCTTTGACTTTAATAATTTTTTGTCAAAATATTCCTTTGATTTTTTCTCAAAATCATTTAATCCTATGTTAAAATAAACATAATTTATTACAGCCATGATTTCATTATACACCAACGACTGCATTAAATGTTCGACGAGAACTTTTTTCAACGTCTCCTCATTAACCCCATTCTTTTTAAATGTTGCGAAAATTTTACTGCAAAACGCATAATAATCATCTTCTCCTCTATCTACGGATTCTTTAAATGTAATGACTAAATCATATTTTTTCTGTAATTCTTTGAATACATTTTTGCTCGATTGTGGTGTGGCTATAGCGCGCGCTGTTTCAGTGTCGGTAATTGCGACTGATTTAACTTTTTGGACCCTTTCTGAATCATCCTTTATTTTCGCTATAAATGTATCGTGTTTAAATGGGATTGGCACCATGCGTTCATATACGCTAATATTTTTATCATCTAATTCGACTGGTTGAAACATGTAATATTGATCTATATTTATCAGTCGCCCTACTCTACCCGTCGTGTCTGTTAAATATTCATTCCGATCACTAATTAATTGTTCAAGTGCTGAATTAATCTGAACTAAAGGGTATTCTTTGTTCAAGTTTATATGCTTGATTAGATCTGTTTTTTTATAAAAATATTTATCTTTGAATCCATTGCGAATGTTTTGTATTATTTTATCCGAATTCATAATGATAAATTTCTCACTATATGTATCCATGATAACATCTTTGTCTTGGATATCTTTATATGGGCGACACATATAATTGCACGTTTTTATGTAATCACATGACGCAGAATACGGTTTATCTCCTATGGCAAACATAATTTCTCTTCCGTCAGATAAAAGTTGTTTGACGTCTTGTTTTAGAAATTCGGCATTGTAATTGTTCTGTTTAATGTTTAATATACAATCGACCGACGTTTCCTTCAAAAGACGAGATACCCGCCCAATTTGTAGGGCTTTCATTTCAGCAAGTCGATATACATAAATATCAGCCGCCTCTTCATCCGAATCCAGCAATGTGCCGTATAAGAATATTTGCACATTACGTTCAATAAATGGCAATTTTATATGACTACATGTCCTTACAGCTCGTCCAATAACCTGTTCGATTAAATTCATGTTATACCACGGCTCCATAATGTGAACTTGTCTAATATTCTTAAAATCGAGTCCCTCGGAACCGGCCTTTGTAATAATAACCACCTTTATCTTTTCACCATTATTATTGTCTTCATCCGTCAAAGCAATAAGATCTTTTTTATTATTCGGTGATATGGCTTTGTCTCCACTAATAATAACATATTTGGCCTGGCGAAATTGTTCACCTTGTGCCGTTTCATCTCTGGATTTAAATGTTATAGCATCCACAGAACCTTTGGGTGGCTCTTTAAAAAGCGGTTTTGCATAATCCCCATAACGAGTAATACCCATTTCTTCTAATGCTAATCCTAATGGCACAGCACCACCATCAATATAATTGGTATATATCAATACTATTCCACGCGATTTATGTATCGAATCACATATATTTTTTATTTTTGCGCTATAATTTCCTATTAATTCGGATGAGAAAATGCGACCATGTTCAAGTGTTTTATATTCGAAATTAGTTTTTGTCATTGGGACCGTAGAGCTGGTATATTTCATAAAATTTTCCAACCCAGATGTTCCAATTAACGAAGAAACGTCTTCGGATGTATCGAGTTTTGGATAACAAATATTTAATGCCATCAATGGTTTTTGCAGCATTGTATAGCCGAATCCCTCCATGTTTTCAAAATTCGGCATTGAATCGCCCTTCTCTCGCAAGTCTTGTATTACCTTTGTATAAATCTCACTTTGATACGTACCTATTTTTGTAAGATATACATTTACGTGCTCCAATGGTTGGGTAATCGTTTTACCATTCAATTGGACTTTTGGATACGCGATTTTTTCAAACGTATTATCTGGAGAAAAATCATTCGGAAAAATGCGAAATGGAAATGTAAGAGGGTTTTCACCTTTTACAAAAGACACATAACCATTTATCTTTCTTTGCAATAATTCCATACCAATTTCTTTTCCATCTGCACTCAAAAGAAAATTGCCCTTTTTATCAAACACTTCACTAATACCAATTACGCCGCGTCGATCATTCTTATTCATCAAGTTCACCAACCACACAATCTCCTTGTAACTATTAAACATCGGTGTTGCTGATAGTAAAAGTAATCGAATATTATTCACATTATCAATTAAACGCGTCAATTCGGTTGCAACGCGCTTATTGGTGGTATTTTCTTCCGTACTTCGAATATTCTGAACCTCGTCTATTATTATTAGCCGATTTTGAAATACGGATCGCAAAGCACGTCGAATCTTTTCAGGCGTCTCGTCTTCCATGGTTGCTTTGCGCTGTATCATATTCGCAAATTCTAAATATCCCAAAAATAAATAATTCACGTTTATTATACGATCAATTTGGCGGATGACTTTCGTTTTACTCAATCCGGTCATATTCATTGGATTTATTTCCTTCAAGTATTTATTACCAGTACATGCTCGTAAATTCCATAATCCATCTACTTGTTTCAACTTTCTCGAATCGAATAATTGTAGTCGAAAATTCTCCTGAACATTGGGCGAAGCAACCACAATTATGCGCTGGACAATCCCCATCTGCTTCATGTAATCGCGCATTTCTTCAGCAACACTAATTGCCGAACACGTTTTACCCGTCCCCAATCCATGATACAATAAAAGACTATTATATGGCGTTTCAAAAGATAGGAAATTGCGCACAAATAATTGATGTGAAGACAATTCAAAATCAGAATTACACATTTTGTCTGCTTGTTGTTCAATATTTTCAATGACAGGAACATCCATTTTCGTATCGTTAAATTCTTTGCGTTCAGCTATTTTAATATTAAACTCCGGATCATCTAAATTGGGATACAAGTATGAAAATTTCGCGTCATCTTTTAAATCAGTTCCGTCCAAAAGCTCCTTTTTTTGTAAGAAATTATTCACGGCCTTTGCATTAGACTTGTCCATTGTATCATATACCTCCCCTAAATTTTCCTTTGTTATGATTGGGGCTATATTTTTTTTTATTTTGCTCATATTTTATATTATATTATACTCATATAATATCCTCGCCAGAAATCCTTATATTATGAATATAATCGAAATTTCTGCAAAACATTGTTTATTTTTTCCAGGACTTGCTTTTTTTCCACATTATATGGTCTGATTTTTTGTATACTGTCTTCGTAATTTAACCACTTAACCTCACAAACCTCGGTTTTTTGATAATTATTAGTCAATTCTATAGTTTCATTTATATATCCCAAAAAATATTTATGCTTGTATGATTTTAAATTAGATCCTGTAAACACTTCTTCGTATGGCACCATATTTAATGCCAATTTCACATCCATCTTTGATATTCCTGTTTCTTCTTCGAATTCACGCATTGCGCAATTCAAGTCCTTCTCTTGGAAGTTGCGACGACCCTTTGGAAACCCCCACTCAGCTTCAACCCACGATGTATTCGAATTATTAATAAAATAGTCGACGTCATACATTATATTTTTATTCATTATGCCGTCTTTAAGAGATTTATGTTTCTCGCGAGATATTCTTTCCTCGCCTCGATAATTTGTTCCAATCCATTTCCCCCACAACTCGTTCCACAAGTCGTCAAATGATTTTGTTCTGATGCGTTCTTTTTCGGATACAGTCATTTCATTGAAAATGTTCTGTATATATTCTATATTGTGAATCGGATACTTTCCTCGCATAAACTCGACAAATCCAAGACTGTCTTTACGCTGTATCATTAAATACTGCATCTCACTGTTAAAATAACGAAATGCGATGAGCCCAATTGACGTTATTGGATATTTACATGATTGATAATTATGTCCTGCATTAGCACAGTTATTGCAAAAATTATTATTGAATGAAAATGTTTTTTGCATGAATGTTATTTGTTATTATTGTCATGTTTTTATATTGGTTCTTAATAATGACATTAGATCCAATTGTATGGGGCCCTAACTATTGGTTCTTTTTAATGACTATAGCCGTTTCTTATCCAAAAAAGGCAAATAGTGTGCTTAAAAAAAAGTACTATGATTTTATTATGAATTTACCACTTTTTATTCCCGACGATAAGATGGGCAATCAATTTAGTCGTCTTTTGGATAAATTCCCCATTGAACCTTATTTAGACACCCGTGAATCATTTATTAAATGGGTAAACTTTATCCATAACCAAGTAAATAAACATATAGGAAAAAAGGAAATGTCATATATTGAAGCCATGGATTCATATTATTCTCAATATAAGCCTCGTGATATAATATTAAAAGAGCAAATTAAGAAGAGACAACATATGTATTTTGGTGCAACACTTGTAGGGTTATCCATTACTGCCTATATTCTTTATAAAAAATAACTGCTTTTTAATAGGTGCAAATTTTAATAGGTGCATATTTTAATAATGACCTCGGATCGTACGTATTTTACAAAAAAATATGGTAGCATGAATCGATTTTTATTTTTGATAGCACAGAGCCTATTCACCCTTGGTTCAGTGGTAAATTATTATTATTTAAGACCGACAATTATTACTGAAAGGGATGTTATTTTGTCATGTATAGAGTTTTTAGGCGCGTTATGTATGCTTTTATTCCAATATGAAGCCAGATGGCTTCGAGGAACAATAATTATGTCTATTGCATTCTCGGTATCATCAATTGTTTTTATTGATATATTATTTTTATATATAAAATCAAAAACGCTTGCCATATAATCCAATATTACACCTTTTCTCATTTAAAACGACCGTTATTTATATCAATTATATATATTATAATGGCTAAAACTTTAAAAGTAAGAAAAGGACAAGCTTCAAGTGCAACTAAATTTAGTATAGGAACAAAAAAGAAAGGTAATGATGGTAATATATGGAAAATAGTTCAAAATAAAAATAACACCAAGCGTTGGTTAAAAATATCAAATAAAACTATTAAAAAAACACAAACTGAAAAAAATAGAACAAAACATATACAAGACGTAGATAATGCTGATATTATTAGAAATAAAAATAAAAAGTTATATAATTTTTGGTTAGATTTAGCCAATACAAAACATAGTGTTTTTGTTTATAATGATAAAAGTTATAAAATAATTAGAAAAAATATTAGAGAAGAACAAGAAAAAGCTGAGAAAAATAATAATGTTATAGCAATTTTAGACAGTGGTCCTAGTTTTGATGCTTATATAGAATTATATAGAAAAGCCAAAAATAAAAGTGTTGAAGAAGTTATAAAAAATTATAAAAAATACTTTAATGAGGGAGCATCAGGAAAAAGAGTATTTTGTTAATTAGTTGTCTCATTTTTCTTTCCGGTCGGTGTAATATTTATATTTATATTAATATTCCAATATTTTTATAATCCTATTATAAGATGCCACGAAAAGGAGGAAAAGCTATAGCGTCCGGATCATATGGTTGTGTATTTAGACCCGCTTTAAAATGTAAAGGCAGTTCAGAAGCCGGTCGACACAGTGGTGTGAGTAAACTCATGTATACCACCGACGCGAATGATGAAATGGATGAAATGGCACCTATATTAAAGAAAGTTAAGCGTATTCCTGGTTCTGAAAAGTTTTTTGCAGTATCAAATATTGACATGTGTAGCCCCGATTCACTCAATGATTCGGATAAAGAAAAATTTAATGAAAAATGCAACCTTTTTATAGACGAGGGTATAAACAGTGATTCTATAAATTCGAACCTAAGAGATTTATCAATCATTAATATGCCAGATTTAGGAATGGATTTACACGATTACATTGGAAAAGAATCCCCAATGACAGTAAAAAGTTTTGAATTATTCAATAAAATGATGATCAATCTATTAATAAACGGGGTTGTTCAAATGAATGAGCACAATATTTTACATCATGACTTGAAAGATACAAATATTATGGTTGATAAAAATGGAAATACGATTATTATTGATTGGGGTTTTGCTGGCGTTTCAAGTCCAGAAACTCCTGTTCCAAAAAATGTTATCGGTAGACCCATTCAATATAATACGCCTTTTTCGTCCATGCTAATCAATAAATCCTTGGTTACGGAATATACTCGAGTTTGTAAAACCGTACAAAATAAACCAATGACGAATAAACAAAATGAGTCATTCTTGAAGCAATTTTTTGATTATCATATTAAACGTAATCGGGGTCACGAAACTTATTTACAACAAATTATTAAAAAAATGTTCCCAAATGAAAGTATGTCCCATCTTTTCTTAGCATATAATGCCCAAATCCTTGATAAGTTTACGAATAATTGTAAATTCGATATGGAACGATACTTTAAAGAAGTATATATTTTCAATGTAGATATTTGGGGCGCTTGTTCCACCTTTATGCAATTTTTAAAATCACCCGACATGTTGAAAAATCTTCCAGCGGATATGAAAAAACACGCTCTTGCCATTTACAAAGAAATTCTATTGGATATTTGTTTTAAAAATGGTGAAGAACGTATTGATGTAAATAAAATTGCAATATTGCTTAGTGAAATTTCCGGCGCACATGGATTATCTTCCATTGAAACTAAATCCACTGTTTCTACTACAAGTTCCCTTGTAGATGTGCCTTTAGATGCGCCTTTAGATGCGCCTTTAGATGCACCAGCCACTTCTCCCCGAGGGAAAGACTCTATCGTTTCATCTCGATCTAAAAGATCTACAAAATCAAGCAAAACAAAACGTCGCAAAAAACGGTGCCCGAATGGATATCGTCGCCATCCCAAAACAAAACGTTGTACAGTAATGAGTGGACCTAATAAAGGCAAGGTTATTGATACTCCTCGATAATTTATATACCCAGTAATTATATATACCCAGTAATTATATATACCCAGTAATTATATATATCCAGTAATTATATATTCAGTAATTATATAAATTATGAATTATATAAAAGCCATTATAAACTTTTTTTGTTGTAAAAATAACAAGACTGAAGAGGAGATAATCGTTTCTAACATACAATCGTATGGAATTTATTGATCATATAAATTACAATGTTTAATCAATTACCACAATTCTTGAATAATAATTATATATTGAATATATAATTATGAAGTATGGATATGGCATCATTATTTTAGCAATTACTGGATTTATGATAAGTGATACATTTTATGAAGGAAAATATACAAAACTTCTCAAGTCGTGGACGAAATTTTATAAAATGGGTGGTTATGCATTTTTGGGAATCTCTCTACTATTATTTTTAAGAAAGAATCCAGACCAAGCCAAAGACGTTGTCATGAATGCATCTAACATTGTTCGGGCTATGCCATTCGATCGAGGAGCATCTGAAATGTTTATGCCATTAGTAAGTGCTATGAATCCGCAAAGTTTTTTTAATAAAAGCGCGGGATGCAATACTCAAGAACAACGCAGTACTGAAAAAATCATGTCATCTGGGAAAAAAAGTACGAAACGTTCCGTCAGTGAAACCAAGAAGAAATTCGTTGCTGCTCAACAATCTTGGATATGTAGTAAATGTAAAAAACAATTGCCAGCATGGTTCGAAGTAGATCATAAAATACGGCTTGAATATGGTGGGTCGAATCATGTAGATAACTTGGAAGCCTTGTGCCGCGATTGTCATGGACGCAAAACAGCCATGGAGAATTTATAATAAAAATTATATAAATAGTTGTTATTATATAATAGTATAATCATGGATAAAGACGATAAATATGATAAAGATGATAAATATGATCCTTTGAAGCTCACCAATACTGACCTGCTTAACAATAGAAATAAATATTCAATTGATATTCTTGAGAAAAATATTGAACATCTTGATGAAAAAATACTTTTAGCAACACAAATTCTTACACCCGAGTTTTGTGTCAAATATATATTAGATTTAGATATTGATAATGGTGGCGAAGAGTCATATATATTTGATATATGTTATATATTAGAATTCCAAAAACATATTACTGAAGACGAATTGGCAAAGTTGATAAAACAGGAAAATCTTTTCTAAGGAGATTTTAATATGGACAAAGTAATTATTGGAACAGCATTAACATTATTAACGATATTAGCTTTCTTTGGATTATTTATATGGTTAATGTTTTTCAATCCAACAGGCAGCTATAGTTTATCGCTTTTAATTATGGGTCTTTTAGTAGCATTTCCATTGGTATTTTATTTGTATATGCGCAAGACAATTGAATATGTATTCATGATGATTGTGTATTCGGTTTTAGCATTTATCACACTTATCATTGCAATGATTGCGTGGAATCCGAATCATATCGTAAGTGATAATCCCGGCAGCTTTTCTTATTTGATGATAATGTTGGCTTCTCTGGGCGGTGTATTCGGCCTTACAGCAAAAGGCACTCTTGAAAAAAAACACGGCCTTATTGCAGCAGGATCTATTATTTTATTTTATATTGCGTCAATATTTTTAAAAACCAATCCATATGGTATTGTTTCATCAAATCAGGGAATTATAATTGCCATTTTATCCATAGCAACCGTACTTGGAATATTATTAACACTTAAATCGTTCGATATTATATCTTTTGGTGATGCAAACACACTCGACATTCTTAAGAAAAGCCTTTATATTATG
>Ga0233415_10000113_pt1 | contig 37635 bp, 42 predicted proteins | sample Na_anoxic_12_MG_FD_188631 | JGI IMG/M metagenome (GOLD analysis project Ga0233415, IMG submission 188631) | Seawater microbial communities from Saanich Inlet, British Columbia, Canada - Na_anoxic_12_MG | ecosystem: Environmental > Aquatic > Marine > Inlet | place: Canada: British Columbia...
TTTCTTTTTTTCCGTCCCTTGGTCCGTCCTTTGGTCCGTCCCTTGGTCCGTCCTTTGGTCCGTCCTTGTGTCCGTCCTTGTGTCCGTCCTTGTGTCCGTCCTTGTGTCCGTCCTTGTGTCCGTCCCTGGGTCCGGCCTTGTGTCCGTCCTTTGGTCCTTACGTTTTCCCGCGAAAGTGTTAGCACCTTCTGAAAAAACAATCAAGAAAACATCTTGACCTTTTCCCGCTTCCGTTTTAATCGTTGGGCATGTCAAAGAAAAACACGACACTAGCAGAGATATTCGACACCACCTTCTTGAATCGTTGGGCCGGAAAGGCACGGGAGGAAGTTGAGCAGCGAAATATTAACTTCTGGCTTAAAAACCTTCCGAAAACAACAAGGGGTCTTTCGTTGGGCACAATCGACAAGGTGATCCGAGATGAGATCGCAAAAGGGAACAAGCCTTCCACCATTAACAGCAAGCTCCAGACCCTAAAGACAGCGTTGGATTTCACACGGGAGCGAGGGATGCATGACGTGGCCTTTAAAGTCCCGCGCCTTAAGCAAGGCAATGATGCACGCATTGGATTCTTTAGTGCGGAAGACCAAGCTCACATTGAGTCATTGATTGAGTGTGACCGCTTTCGGGACTTCTTTGTGTGGTCTATTGAAACTGGTCTTCGTCCGTCTGAATCGTTGGGCTTGAACTCCAAGATGATCCGCAAAGATCCGGTAGTGGGTGCGGTGATTGATATTGTTAAAACCAAAAACGGGGAGCCACGCACAATCCCTCTCACAAAGAAAGCCTTGGAGTGTTTGGAGCGCCGGCAAAGCTGGGCTGAGTTCCGAGGCATAAGGATCACCCGTGAGTGGCGTAAGCTTCGCGGAAAGGATTCCTCGTTGGGCCGCTTTGTGTTCTATACGTGTCGCCATACGTGTGCCACAAGACTCCTGAGTCGTGGTGTTAATGTTAAGGTGGTGCAATCCTGGATGGGACACAAGGACATCACGATGACCCTGAGATACGCCAAGCTGGTCCCAACGGATCTTGCTGCTGCCCGTGACCTTATGGATAACGCCTAAATTTATGAAAATAAAACAGAAGAAAATACTGAAGCAGCTTAAGAAAAACGCTGAACAATACGAACGGGATGCAAAGAGTTACGCTGAGAATGGATCATATGAAATCGCACTTGAATGTGTCATCATATCGCGATTCCTGACGGACAATTTAATTTACGGTATTGAAACCGGATACTTCTTTGAAGACTAAACAACAACCACTAATATGAAAACAAAACCCGAAACCTTAATCACCTTGATAACCGTCCAAGACGCGCTCAATGCGTCCGGCCTCAAGACCATCAAGCGTTCCCAGATTGCCGCCGCCGTGCTTCTCAAGGAGCGCATCCGTTGTGTGGACTTGGCGAAGCTCATGCAGGTCAGCCAACAGAACTGTATGGTTACCGTCAAGGCGATGCAAAAGGATAGATTGTTAAGAGTTGAATCCATCAAAGGGCCGGACGGAAGAAAGACCGCTTGGGTCATGCCTGTGCCCTACCTCAAGGATGTGTTCGCGGGGATTGAAAAAACCCTTGAACGTCACCTCCAACAAAGTTAGACTCACATGTCGCCGTTGAATAGAGTCGTAGGAGAGCTACGGACTAGGTCATGTTTTGCCTTCATTGAACACAACCGTGACACCTTGATATGAAACAAGACAAATTGAACCAGGACATGGTGGACATGGGGGTAGATCGCTATCGTCGCAATGCCACAACCACCAAAGGTTCCCTGACTCAAGCGGGAAGACGCATCATGCGTGACGGGGTGGAGCCGGTGGTGTTAGGACTTACCGAGTCCATTGAAAAGATCAAACCGATCCGTAACAAAAGCCGATGGCAGAAGTGCCTTGCTGAGTTAACCCTTCCCGACACCCGTGCGGTGGGATTGTTAGCAGTTAAAGCCACCCTTGATGTCCTTGATGAACCACGCAGTTACGCCTCGGTCGCAAGCAAGTTGGGTCGTGCCATCGAAGACCAGTTGCTTTCGTCCATGTTGATTCGTGACCATGAGTTCGGGAGTCGATTGGTTAAGCGTATGCAAGACCTCGCCAAGCGTGGGACCACCCAGAGTCGTTACCTTCACAAGACTGCACGAAACGAGGAGATGGAGTGGGATGATTGGACACGCAGAGATCGCATTGGATGCGGGGCGTTGTTGTTAGAGATCGTTCACGACCGCACCGGACTCATTGCCTTCACTGAGAAAGCCCAACGCCGCCGTCGAGTCTTCAAACCGATGCGCATGGTGGAGCTTTCGGAAGTCACAAGGGAATGGATCAACGACTATAACAACCACCGTGAGTTATTGCTTCCGTTCTGGATGCCGATGGTTGAGTCCCCGACACCTTGGGAGCGAGTCTTTGGGGGAGGCTATGGGTTTGCCTCGGATGACTCCAGCCCTCTTCCAGCGTTACCTTTTATTAGATGCAGTGATCGGGATGTGTTACGCCAAGCACCCGAGATGCCCGAGGTTTACAATGCGGTTAACCTTATCCAAGAGACACCCTATGCTATCAACAACCGAGTCATGGATGTCTTGGAGTGGGCATGGGACAGTGACCTGGAGATAGGACTCCCGCCTCGCCAAGATGTTCCCCTTCCTGAGTGGACTGATGCCAACGCCAACATGACGGAGGAGCAGATACGGAACTGGCGTGATGACAAGCGTGAGTTAGCTGCACACAACATGGGCCTAGCCAGCCAGCGCATACTCATCTCAAAGATCCTGATGCTTGCCCGTAAGTTTCGCGGGGAAAGAATGTTCATGCCCTCCTCGTGTGACTTCCGTGGTCGCATCTATCAGATCCCAAGCTACCTTAACTACCAAGGACCAGACCACTGTAGGGGATTGTTACAATTTCACAGGGGTCTTCCCATTAAGAGTGATGAGGACAAGAAGTGGTTAGGCATCCACGGAGCCAACTGTTTTGGCAACGACAAGATCGCCTTCGATGATCGCCTTGCGTGGGCCGAGGGATTCACCCGTGATGCCATACGGATTGCTAACGACCCAAGGGGGAACCGTGAGTGGGCACAAAACTCGCATTCACCTTGGCAAGCATTGGCGTGGTGCTTTGAATGGGCTGACCTCCACACCAAAACCTCCAAGAACTTTCAGACATACCTTCCGTGTGCGATGGACGCGACGAACTCTGGGTTACAGTTGTTATCGTTGTTGAGCAGGGATGAACATGGATGTCACGCCACCAACGTAAGTCCTACGGATGTCCCCGAAGACATCTACCGGATGGTCTCGGATCACACCTTGGGAGTCCTTCGTGATCATGCAGCCGAGGGTCGTGACTACGCTCGCCTTTGGGTTGACTTCGGGATCGACCGTAAGATGTCCAAGCGTCCGGTCATGTGTTACAGTTATGGCTTAACTCCCTACTCCAACAGGGATTACGTAGCTTCATGGTATGATGAGACCCGCCGGCAACGTGGCATTGAGTGTGTCTTTGGTCGCCGGCACGTTTACCCAGCTATTAAGTATCTTGGGGATCTCCTGTGGGAAAGCATTGAGACGCTCCTTACTCGCCCGAAGCTGGTCATGGATTGGTTCCAGGAGGTTGCCCATATGTTAGCGGAACAGGACGAGGCACTCACATGGACAACACCGAGTGGGTTCCGAGTGAGCCAAGACTACCGCAAGCAAGTCAGTCGTAAGGTTGCCACTTGGTTACACGGATCACTCACTGCTGTTAGATTCAAAGACAGCACCGACGAACTCGACACTCGCAAGCAGCGCAACGGGGTAGCTCCTAATGTAGTCCATAGTCTTGACGCTGCTGGGTTGGTGTTAACCACTAACGAAGCACATCGCCGTGGTGTTTATGACTTCGCGATGATTCACGACAGCTTCGCCACTCACAGTAATAACTGCGATGTATTAGCCTCTTCGATACGCGACTCCTTTGCCGACATGTTCTCGAAAGATATTCTTGCCAGCCTCGCTGAACAATGGCAAAACAATAGTGTCGAGCCTCTGCCTCCCTTACCGGACTACGGAAACTTTGATGTTAACACCCTTCGGGACTCCAAATACTTTTTCAGCTAACAATTAAAGCTGAGAGAACCACAAAAAAGAAACCACAAAAAAGATGAAAAACCAAAAAAGATACAAGATTACCACTCCAGTAGGTAAAAGCGTTTACCCTAAACTGGTAGAACCTGACACCAAGTTCGATGACAACGGCGTGTTCAGTTGTCGCTTGATACTGAGTGAAGAGGACTACAATGCCTTTGACGCTCAGATCAGCACTTGGCTGGAGGCCGAATACGAACGCCACTGCAAAGAGGCTGACGGTAAGAAGCTCAAGCGTCACGATGAACCCCCACTCAAGCAGAATAAGGATGGTGACTACGAGTTGTTTGCCAAACAAGTAGCTCGACGGGAAACCAATAAGGGTGTTCTGAACTTCTCGGTCGCTCTCTTTGACAGCACCGGTAAGAAGCTTAACGATCCTCCTAACATTGGCAGCGGGTCAAAGCTCCGTCTGTCCGTTGAGCCACACTCTTGGAATAGCCCGATGCTTGGCGTTGGATACACCCTTAGACTTCGTGCTGCTCAACTCATTGAGCTTGTTGAATACAATCCTGGTGGTGGCGAAGCCTTCGGGTTTGGTTCAGAGGATGGAGGATTTGTTAGCGAAGACCTCGGTGATGCGCTCACTGATGACAACGGTTCCGATGCCAAGGTTCCGTTCTAAATTTGAAAAGAGGTTGGCCCTTGCACTAGAACGTGCGGGGGTCAGCTTCGGCTACGAGACCGAACGTATCGGCTACCTCAAGCAGCACCACTACACTCCTGACTTCGTTCTTGAGAATGGTGTTATGCTGGAGGCCAAGGGCCGTTTCCTTGCGAGCGACCGTGCCAAGCATCTGTTGGTCAAGAAGCAGCACCCAGAGATGGACATAAGGTTCGTCTTCATGCGAGCTTCTAACACCCTGACCAAACGGAGCAAGACCACCTATGGAGATTGGTGTGACAAGCACGGATTCCTTTGGTGTGAGAATAGCATCCCACGTTCTTGGTTCGACTAGGTAACCACCACCATGTATAAACAAACACATTTGCCGTGCGATGAGTGCGGCTCAAGCGATGCCTTGTGCATCAACGAAGATGACTCGACTTATTGCCACTCATGTGGTTCATACAAGCGACCATCTGAAGACACAAAAATTGAAATGAAAATAAACAAACCATTACACTCTACGGATGATACGTTCCTTAATGGACGTTACTCCGACATACCCGCCCGTCACATAACCCACGACACCTGTCGCCACATGCGTTACCACATTGGTGAATACAAAGGACGGTGTTGTCACATTGCTGACTACTATAACGATGACCGCAAACTGGTAGGACAGAAGCTACGCTTTGAAGGCAAGCAGTTCATGATCCTCGGTAAGATTGCTGATCGATTCTATGGACAACACTTGCACCCGATGGGGGGACGGAAGTTAGTTGTTACTGAAGGCGAGGTTGATGCCTTGAGTGTTAGCCAGATACAGGAAAACAAATATGCCGTGGTCTCCCTTCCTACTGGCAGTCAGTCAGCCGCTAACGTCTTTAAGAAAAACCTTCGATGGCTTGAGAAGTGGGATGAGGTTATCCTGATGTTCGACGAGGATGAACCAGGTCGTAAAGCAGTGGAGGATGTTGTTGGTATTCTTCCAGCAGGGAAAGCCAAGGTCGCCCGTCTTCCGTTGAAGGATGCCAACGAATGCTTGGCCAACAAGAGATCCAAGGATGTTATCCATGCGATCTTCCAAGCTAACCCTTGGAGACCTGATGCAATTATTTCTGGTTCTGACATCCATGAAAGATTGGTCAACCCGAAGCACACCGAAAGCATTCCTTATCCATTCGATGGTCTTAACAACATGACACGAGGAATACGCAAGGGAGAGATTGTTACCTTCTGTGCTGGGTCGGGCCAAGGGAAGTCACAGATCTGTCGTATCATCTGTCATCACATCCTCACCACCACTGACAAGTCCGTGGGATACATTGCCCTTGAGGAATCCATTGAGCGCACCGCTTTGGGTATCGTTGGATTGGAGATGGGCAAACAACTACACCTCGACCCTGAGTCAATCTATGAAGACCTAGAGTTCGATGAGGCTTACACTAACACAGTAGGCTCGGGAAGGATGTGGTTATATGACCATTGGGGAAGCCTAGATGCCGACCGTCTGCTGTCACATGTCATGCACATGGCGAAGGCGATGGATGTTGAGTATGTCGTTCTTGATCATGTCAGCATTGTTGTTAGTGGTATGCAAGATGGCGACGAACGCCGCATGATTGATAACCTTATGACCAAGCTCCGTGCGTTAGTTGAGGAGTGTGGCATTGCGTTAATCCTGGTGAGCCACCTTAAGCGTCCCTCGGATGGACGAGGACATGAAGAGGGAACCAGTACAAGTCTTGCACACCTTCGAGGATCGGCTGCGATTGCCCAGCTATCAGACATGGTGGTGGGCTTGGAGCGTAACCAACAAGACACTGAGCATAAGCACCTTACAGCAATCCGCGTTCTCAAGAACCGCTTCAGTGGTGAGACCGGAGTGTGCGACAACCTATCCTTTAACCCAATCACTGGTCGCATGGCTGAGTGTAACTTTGAAGCTCTCTAATAATTATGAAAACAAAAATACTATTCTTCGACATCGAAACCAACGCCATTGACCATTGGCCAACTCTCGGTGGATTAACAACCCTTCACTGCATCAGTGTGTTCAACGCTGAGACCAACTCAATGCGATCCTTCAACTCACAGAAGGGGGATCTCCAAGAGGGTGTTGATTATCTCAACTCAGCCTACAATATCTGTGGTCACAACAGCATTAACTTTGATGCGCCGGCACTCCGTAAGCTGGGCTACGAGATCAAGGCCAAGGTGGTGGACACCAAGGTCATGTCTGCTGTCATCTCTACTGACCTCTATGAAAAGGATGTTAAGACGATGGGAGAGGAGTTCCCGAAGAACCTTAGAGGTCGCCACAGTCTCAAGGCATGGGGACTCCGCTTAGGTAACCAAAAGTCAGACCACGGGGAGTCCGAGGACTGGACACAATGGAGCCAAGAGATGGAGGACTACTGCGAGCAAGACGTTCGTGTGACTGCCTCCCTCTTCAAACACTTCATGGATCAGAAGCCCTCGTCCGAGATGTTGCACTTGGAGCATGACTTCGCGGAGTTGATGACCGTGCAAGAGATGAATGGTTGGCCCTTTGATATGGATTCCGCCAATGCTCTCACTGAGACTCTCATGGCTCGCCGTGCAGAGATGCGTGATGAACTCCAAGATATGTTCCCTGCGACCACCGAGGAGATGAAGACACCGAAGGGATGGAGTGTTGATGTTGAAGGGGAAACCTACCACGCTGCCACCAAGGGAGGCTTGAAGCTCGTCCTAAAGGAAGCGGGATTGAAACAGGTGTTAGCGGATAAAGCAGTTAAGACTGGCAACAAAACCAAGACCGTTCCATTCAACCCTAACAGCCGCGACCAGATAGCTGAACGCTTGATGAACATGGGGTGGAAGCCTAAAGCCTACGAAGGGAAGCGACCGAAGATTGACGAAGCAGTTCTGCGTGGCGTTGAGACACCGGAAGCGGATATGTTGTTGGAGTATTTGTTAATCACCAAACGCTTGGGGCAAGTTGCCGAGGGTCGTAACGCTTGGTTAAAGATGGTAAAGGATGGACGCATACACGGTGAGGTTAACACCAACGGTGCAGTCTCCGGTCGATGCACTCACACCCGTCCTAATCTTGCACAAGTGCCAGCAGTTCGTGCGACATACGGAACGGAATGTAGATCGTGCTTCACGGTTCCCGAAGGCAAGGTGTTGGTTGGTGCTGATGCCAGTGGTTTGGAGCTACGATGTCTTGCCCACTACCTTCACCCTTACGACAACGGATCATACGGAAGGACAATCCTGGAAGGTGACATCCACACCGCTAACCAACAGGCTGCGGGGTTACCGTCACGCGACGAGGCTAAAAAAATGATCTACGCTTTCCTTTACGGAGCCGGAGATGAGTTGGTGGGTAATATTGTTGGTGGAGGAAGACGAGAAGGAAAACGAATCAAGGAAACCTTCAAACGTAATACCCCCGCGATTGCTCGCCTATTGAAAAGCATCGAGCAAGCCCTCAAAGGGAAGACATGGTTGGGTGGTTTGGATGGTCGCAAGCTGCACTGTCGCTCTGCACACTCCGCATTGAATCTTTTGTTACAGTCGAGTGGAGCAGTTGTTATGAAGAAGGGGTTGGTTGTTTTTGCGCGTGACGCAAAGCTGCCTTACGAACTTCACGGTAACATCCACGACGAGGTTCAGTTCTCCTGTCTCCCGGAACACGCTGATGAACTCGGTAAGTTGTTCTGTGATTCACTCACCAAGGCCGGCGAGGAGTTGAAATTCAAATGCCGTCTTGACGGTGAATACAAGGTAGGATCTAATTGGGCTGAAACACACTAGGTTGATGAAAGTCTTAATAGCTTGCGAATACAGTGGAACGGTAAGAGATGCGTTCACCGAGTTAGGACATGAAGCTATGTCGTGTGATCTTCTTCCAACTGAAAAAACAGGACACCACTATGAGGGTGATGTGCGAGATGTTCTTGATTACCCGTGGGACTTAATGATCGCTCATCCTCCTTGCACTCATCTCAGTGTATCCGGTGCGCGTCACTTTAAGGAAAAGCAATTAGACGGGAGACAACAGACAGCAGTTTCTTTCTTTATGAGTCTTGCACACGCTAACATCCCGATGATTGCTATTGAGAATCCGGTGTGTGTGATGTCCTCACTGTGGCGTAAGCCTGATCAAATCATCCAGCCTTGGCAGTATGGGCACGGAGAAACCAAATCCACCTGCTTGTGGTTAAAAGGTCTTCCAGATCTAACACCCACGGAAATCGTGGAGGGAAGAGAAGCGAGGATACACCGACTTCCCCCAAGTGAGGAGCGTTGGAAAATACGAAGTGAAACTTATCTAGGAATAGCCAAAGCAATGGCAAGTCAGTGGGGAAACGTGCTGACGTTACGTTAACAAAAAAAAAACAAAACATTATGAGTAAGAAAATATACATCGACGGCGACATGCTTCTCTATCGGGCAGCGTTCTCAGCCGAAAAAGAAATCAAGTGGGATGATGACATCTTCACTGTTCACTCCGACTTCTCGGATCTCAAGGACTGTTTCATCATGGTCACTGACTGCATCAACGAGATCCTTATGGTGGACGAGGAGGAAGGCGACAAGGTAACAATGGTCTTCTCAGATCGCTACACCTTCCGTCACGAGATCAACCCTCTTTACAAATCTCACAGGCGCGAGAAGAGAACTCCACTTGGCCTCGGTGCTTTACGGGACTGGGCTTGTGACACATGGGAAACCCAGCACGAGCAACGCTTGGAAGCCGATGATGTCCTTGGGATTATTGGAAGCGGTGAACCAGGTTCGATTATTGTTAGTGGAGACAAAGACTTCGCGACCGTGCCGTGCATCTGGTATAACTTCCTTAAGGACGAACTACGCACCGTGACCTTGGAGGAAGCAGACAGACAGCACCTAGTCCAGACGCTCGCCGGCGATGCCACCGATGGATACTTTGGTGTTCCTCGGGTGGGCTTGAAGACTGCTGAAAAGCTCCTTGATAAAGAGGGAGCGGAGTGGCAGACTGTTGTTAATGCTTATGAGAAAGCCGGAATGGGGGAGGACGAAGCGTTGCTGAATGCTCGCATGGCGTTCATCCTACGGGAAGGTTACTACGATAAAGACACAAAGGAGATAACACTATGGACACCGTAACCACAAAAATTGAAGGAACCGCTGAGGAGCGCAAGATGATTCCCCTGTATCGGGGGTTGTTGTGTTATTTTCCAGACGCGCTCGTTGAAGTCGCCAAGCAATCCGTCAAAGGGAACCTCCAGCATCACCCAGATTCCTTGGATATATGGTGGGATAAAAGCAAATCCAAGGATGAACTCGATGCCCTCCTCCGTCACATGCTTGAGGGTGATTGGGCTGCAATGGCATGGCGAGCTTTGGCTCATCTTCAAAGGCAGCTAGATGAACAGACCCATAATAGGACTGTTAACAATGAGTGACTATATACCGCCTGTCTCTACAGACTTGATTAAGTTCTTGGACGAACGTGTTCCAAGTAAGGATTTCTCCCCTAGCGATTCGCTTCGGGAGATTGACTTTTATGGGGGTAAGCGGGAACTCGTTAACTTTCTAAAACGTCTTCACGACGACCAGCTAGCTAACCATCTAAAACCATTCCACCCAGAAGACTAAAACCATGTGCATGTCTGTTAAAACTCCCGAACCACCGGAGCCTCCTGCGAGTCCTCCACCGCCTACTGCTATAGCTGAGACGGTTAAACCAAAAGATAAACCCTCCAAAGCCCAAGGGAAACCCAAGGGTGTGGCTAGTCTTGTTAAACGCCGCCCTGTCGTTGGTGGGTTAGGAATCTCCAAACAAACCTCTAACTACTAAATTGTATTATGGCACTCGTAACAACAGACATCAACATCACCATCGCGGATTTAGGATCGGGCGGGACCGAAGGTTTCACATCCTCCACAACACCAGCGATCACTCCGCACAACGGGAAAACTAACGCATTCCTTGTATCGGGTGATTTTGCAGGGGGAACCGTAACACTTCAACACAAGATCGGAGATAATTATGTGGACATCGGACCAGACACAACATTAACTGCTAATGGTGGTGGATTGTTTACCACTCCTGTTTCTGATCTAAAGGTATTAGTAACAGGAGCTGATGGTAGTCCATCTTTCGATGTCCAAGTGATCATCAAACCAATCATCCTTTAAGAGTATACCGGTATGCGGAAGAATAGACGAACTGACGAAAAGCTCTCCCTTCGCTTAGGGACGCTCGTCCCAACACAAGGGTTTACCCAATCTTTGACGAGATCGTTGACTTCCGGGGTCACTAGCACAGCAGGATTTGACCCGCTTTCCCTCAACCCAGCCTTCTGGTTTGACATGGATGTCTCTATGCTGGCGGCGGGTGATGTGGCAGCGGAAGAAGCTGATCTAGTCGCAACATTGGAAAACAAAGTGAGCGGAGGGGGCGACGCGACCCAGACCACAGCAAGCAAGCAAGCTGTCGCGAAGATCCCCACAGACGGAAGCCAACCGTATCTCTTGATGGATCTTGTAGACGATGAGTATGAGTTCACAACGGATTCAGCTGTCAACGGAACCATCGTCGTGGCAACACTTGAGGGAACCTACAGTGCAAACATCTCCCTTAATGCATCTACGCAATACGACCTGCAAGCGCGGGGTGTGTCAGCAAGCCCTGATTACGGCTTCTTGAAGAATGTTATCGGCTACCTTATCACGCCTTCGCAGTTGAGCGACTCTGAGATAACAAACATCGAAGCGTATTTTGTCGATAAAGGGGCAGCAGCGAGGAGCGCATTTGGGAGTGTTACGGACTTCTCTCTCGCATGGTTTAACTGCAACTCCCTCACATCCTTTCCGTTGCTTGATACTTCATCGGGGACGAGCTTCAGTAACACATGGTTTAGCTGCTCATCCCTCACATCCTTCCCCTTAATCAACACTTCATCAGGGACGAACTTCACCTACGCATGGTATAGCTGCTCCTCCCTCACATCCTTTCCATTGATCAACACTTCATCGGGGACGACCTTCGACAACGCATGGCGCAACTGTAACTCTCTCACATCCTTTCCGTTGATCAACACTTCATCAGGGACAAACTTCACCCAAACATGGTATAACTGCACCTCACTCACCTCCTTTCCCTTGATCGACACCTCATCGGGGGAGAACTTCAGTAACACATGGCGGGACTGCTCTTCATTGACATCATTCCCGCTGATTGATGTTTCATCAACTAGCCTTGACTACACATGGTCAGGTTGCACCTCTCTCGCATCCTTCCCCTTGATAGACACATCGTCAGTGACGAGTTTCGGTGGAGCATGGCAGTATTGCTCCTCGCTCACATCCTTTCCGCTCATTGACACCACACTAGGCACTAACTTCGGTTTTACATGGCGTAACTGTACCTCTCTCACATCATTTCCCCTGATCAACACTTCATTAGGGACGAACTTCACCTACGCATGGAATGGCTGCTCATCCCTCACATCCTTCCCCTCAATCAACACTTCATCAGGGACGACCTTCTCCGTCGCATGGTATAACTGCTCCTCCCTCACATCCTTTCCTTTGATCGATACTTCATCAGGGACGAACTTCGCTTACGCATGGTATAACTGCTCCTCACTCACATCATTTCCCTTGCTTGATACTTCATTAGGGACGAACTTCAGCCAAACATGGCGTAACTGCACCTCTCTCACATCCTTTCCGCTGATTAACACCTCTTCGGGGACGAACTTCACTGAAGCATGGTATGACTGCAATTCACTAACCTCTTTTCCCGCTATCGATACTTCATTAGGGACGAACTTCATTAACGCATGGCGTGACTGCAACACACTTACATCCTTCCCTCCTCTTGATTTTAGTAAAGCTACAGATATGCTCGCTACATGGTTAGGCTGCTCGTCTCTCACCTCCTTCCCTCTGGTCGATACTTCATTAGTAAGGAGATTTGGATATGCGTGGCATAATTGCTACAGCCTTACCACCTTCCCATCAGGATTCTTTGATAGCTGGTCTCCCGCTTCTGTAAACAGCGCAGTCTTCAACCTGACATGGGACGGCTGCACATCCCTTACCGCTCAGTCAGTTGAGAACATCCTCACCTCCATCGACACCAGCGGAGTCTACGGAACAGATACAGGGGCAAGCGGAGGCACTCAGCTAACAGACAATACCATCGACATCGACTATGATGGAACCACGTTGTCATCCGCAACCTCCACGGCAATCACCAGTCTCAAATCTAAGAATTGGGCCATCTCAATTAACTCAGTAATCCAGTAACATGCCCGACGAAGACTACAGCGACGAACCACTCACTGAACTTGAACAGAATCAGTTGGACACCGGATGGTTATTTTTCCTTGCCTTACCGGAAGCCTACCCCGCCCTCTCTGGCTACGTTGACGAGAGCAGAGGTTACCCCATCGGCGGTGCTAAAGCCTCCACCCTGCGCGGTCTACCCCCAGCCGAGGATCTCCAAGTGGCTAACGACGAAAGTGGTCGGCTAATGCTACGTCTTGAGACATGGAGAGTGACCTCGGATGACCTTGCTGCCCTCCAGCCTTACATTGAGCAAGGAGTTCTGTCCATCGTGACCGAACAAGAATGGCTCGCGTTGGAACCCGAAGACGAAGACCTGTTGCCTGACCTTGACGACCTGTTGCCTGACCTTGACGACCTTGAACCAATCACACCATAATGATGACCGAAACCGCCCAACAAACATACACCCGCCTTGAGGGGGACCGTTATCAATACCTTGATCGCGCACGGGCTTGCTCTAAGCTGACCCTTCCGTATGTCATGCCCGAGGAAGGCTTCGGTCCACACAGTCGCCTTGATACTCCCTTCAGTGGTGTTGGTTCACGTGGTGTTAACAATCTTTCATCGAAGCTGCTCTTAGCTTTGCTTCCCCCTAATGCTCCCTTCTTTCGCCTACAGGCTGACCAGCGTAAGCTAGCAGAAGAGGAGACCCCACCAGAACTCTTAAGTGAGATCGAATCATCCCTGCAAGCCCTTGAAGGTTTGGTTATGGATGAGGTAAGCCTCGGAGCCTACCGTGTAACAATCCACGAAGCTCTCAAGCACTTGATCATCACCGGCAACGCCCTCCTGTATCTACCGGACAGCGGAGGACTCCGTGTGTTCCACCTTGATAGGTTTGTTGTTGAAAGAGACCCGATGGGGAACCTCCTTAAGATCGCTACAAAGGAAACCCTTGCATTCTCTACGCTTCCTGAAGAAGTCCAAGCGGCTCTTGTCCAAGGCGACCCCAACCTCGACACCGCCGAAAGCAAGCTCGATCTCTACACCTCATGCTGCCTGATCAAAGGATCGTGGCACATACGCCAAGACGTTAATGGTGTTAACATTCCTGGTGCTGGGGGTAAGGTTCCCAAGGATCGCAATCCGTTCATCCCCTTGCGTCTTTCTAGGATTGACGGGGAGGCATACGGGCGTGGGTTCGTTGAGGAATACCTCGGTGACATCCAGAGTCTTGAAGCGTTGACCAGAGCGATTGTCGAAGGATCAGCCGCAGCAGCCAAGGTGTTATTCCTTGTGAACCCCAACGGGACTACCCGCGCACGGACGCTGGCTGAAAGCCCCAACGGTGCGATTGTTCAAGGGAATGCAGCGGATGTCAGCACCTTACAGCTTGGTAAGTTCAACGACTTCCGCACGGCTCAAGTCACAGTAGAAGCCATCAAAGACCGTCTCGGTGGAGCTTTCCTTCTGACATCCGGTGTGGTGCGACAGGCTGAACGTGTTACCGCAGAGGAGATCCGAATGCTTTCACAAGAGCTAGAGACTTCCCTTGGAGGTATGTATAGCCTCCTTGCCAGTGAGATGCAGTTGCCCTTGGTGACACGCATTATGATGGTGATGCAGAAGAAGAAGACGCTTCCTAAGCTTCCTAAAGACCTCGTGAAGCCTGTGATTGTTACAGGTGTAGAGGCTCTTGGTCGTGGTAACGATCTCTCTAAGCTTGACCTGTTCCTTGCTGGTGCTGCCCAAGTGGTTGGCCCACAGGCTATTGGACAGTTTGTTAATGTTGAAGACTACTTTAAAAGACGCGCTACGGCTCTCGGCATCAAGACTGAGGGACTCATCAAGAGTTCTGAACAGATGCAACAGGAGCAACAGATGGCGCAAATGCAAGCTCTCAGTGAGAAGCTCGGCCCCGCTGGCATTAAAGCCTTGAACGATCAGTCGTTAGCGGGTAACATGCCGGAGGTTGAACCACCTGAACAGTAATGGAATCCGTAACATACAACGACCCAACTCCCGAGGAGAACATCTCTTTGGAGCAGCAAGCCGCAATGCAAGAGGAAGCGCAAGAACAGCGTGACCAACAGCAGCAGCCACAACAACCCGAGGAAACCCCAACGGAAACACCACCGGAACGCCCTGAGTGGCTCCCCGAGAAGTTTGATACCCCAGAGTCTATGGCTGAAGCCTACGGACAACTGGAACAACGCTTCCACGAAAATAACAACAACAACGAACAGTCCGAAGACAACTCGGAGGAAGCTGAAGCGGCACCCGCAATGGGTGAGGCCGTAACAGCAGCATCTGACGAATACTACGAGACTGGGACGTTATCCGATGCAGCCTACCAGAGTCTTGAAGAAGCTGGCTTAAGCAGGGATGTTGTTGATACCTATGTCCAAGGTTTCGAGGCACTTCAAACCCAACAACAAGAGTCTCTTCAAGCGGAGATTGGTGGACCAGATAATTATGACGCTATGTCCGATTGGGCATCCACCGCTCTCACCGACCAAGAACAAAAGGTCTACAACAACACCGTAGAGAGTGGAGACCGAGATGCTGCTGCGATGGCTATTCGTGGTCTCTATGCTCGCTACGTTGCTGACGGAGGAGATCCGGTATCTCTTGTCCAAGGAGGCACTTCTGGTAACGCTCTTGCCGTTCCCTTTGGATCTAGCTACGAGATGACTCAAGCTATGTCTGATCCTCGTTACGACAACGACGAAGGTTTCCGTAAAAGCGTTGAAGCTCGCATTTCCGTAACTCCTTAACCCCCACAACAATATGTCTAACATCATTAACTACATCCTGGAGAACTCTACACAACTCATCGGGATTGCTACCGCCATCGTGACAGCCGCTAGTGCTATCGCTGCGTTAACTCCTACACCCACAGATGACACTTGGGTTGGTAAAGCTTATCGCATCGTTGACTGGCTTGCGCTGAACATCGGGCGAGCAAAGGACTAACACTTATAGCCGTGAAGCTGTCTCTACTACTCATAAAACTACTTATCTCATTCCCAAAAGTAGCAGAGGCACTTCGCGGTCTTTTAGACAGCTATGAAGAAGAGTTATACCGTCGTAGGCATAGCGACATGCGTGATGTTATTGATGACTGGATGCGCTCCGACTCTTCGTCCGACAAGGCTCCCCGAGTTTTTAGAGAAGCTGGATCAACATCAGTTCAGTCTCGAAGAGAAAAGAACATTGGGGGAGATACTTCACTACATCAACGACCTAGAGAACGATGCCCAGTAAACGAAAAGGATTGTCCCTTAGAAAAGAACACAAGTCCGAAAAAGGAGGACTGACTGAGAAAGGGAGAAAACACTACAACCAAAAGACAGGTAGTAATCTTAAGAGACCGCAACCAGAGGGAGGACCAAGGAAGCGGTCTTTTTGTGCGCGTATGTCAGGTGTTAAAGGACCGATGAAGGATTCTAAAGGTCGTTCCACAAGGAAAGCTCTAGCACTCAGAAGGTGGAAATGTTAATTAATAATAAATAAAAATTATGTGTATGTCTAGCAATCAATCTCGGTTCGGTCTTCTTGGAGGACAAATGGCCGAAAGTAAAAAAGTACAACGTCTTGTTACAAAGAATTTCGATAACACAGCCATCGGGCAGGTAGTTAAGAATAATAAAAATAAGTCAACGCCTAAACGACCTGTAAGTGCGCCGACTCCAACGAAACCCACTGATCCAGTACCTCTACGTATTAGAGGACGAAAAGGGTTTAACCTGAATTACTAAAATGAGCGATGCCGCGATTTCTTATAATTTTTAACAACAATAACAACAACAAATAAAATGCCCAAAGTAGGAAAGAAGAAATACCCGTATACCGCCGAAGGAAAGCAAGCCGCAAAGAAGGCAGCCAAACGCTCTGGCTTGAAGCTTAAGAAGACCAAGGGTGGTTGAAAGTAATGTTGTTATTTAATTCAAGTTTTGAATGTCTTCCATTATCGAAAGCGAGATCCCCACGCATTACCTGACGAGTTGCGACTGCGAAGAAGAAGTCGTGACAGGTGACATCGTTCAAATAGATTTTTTAGACCACGCGCAAGACAGCGAAGATGGTCCAATTTCATGCACCGTCTATGGTTGTGTTATCGACCAAGGCGAGCATTACATCACAGTCGCTTCGTGGCAAACCCACATAGATGACTTTGAAGATACAACTTTCACCATTGTTACAAGCTGCATTACTAGCTTGGTGGTGTTAAAACAACAACCGTCATCATAACGATAGACTCCGTAACGAGGCCGAAGATGAGACCCACCGAGGTGGACAATCAATAACTCTGAACCCGACCACTGGATACATCTGATTGAGGACACCCTTAAACCAAAAACAAAAATAGAAACCATACATTATGGCTTACGGAAATACTACTGCGTCCCGCTTAGGGGCAATCAACGGGGGTAGCGATACCCAAGCGTTGTTCTTGAAGGTGTTCTCAGGAGAAATCCTGACCACCTTTGAAGAGATGAATGTTATGAAGGGTCTTCACACGATCCGCACCATCTCTAACGGAAAGTCTGCACAGTTCCCTGTAACTGGAATTGCGACTGCTAACTACCACACTGCTGGAGAAAACATTGCTGACGCTGAAAACAGCTATCTTAGCACTGTTAAGCACGCTGAGAAAGTCATCACGATTGATGATGTTCTCCTTGCGTCCTCCTTCATCGCTAACATTGATGAGCTTAAGAACCACTACGATGTCCGTAGCATTTACGCTAAGGAACTCGGTAAGGCTCTTGCCAAGCGTTTCGATCTGGCGACCATGAAGACTCTTGTCGCTGCTGCTCGCACTACTTCCGTTATTACGGGAGGAAAAGACGGCATCGCTATCGACGGAGGTGAGGCTTCTGCATTCACTGCGGCTGTCATCCAGGAGAAGCTCTTTGAAGCTGCTCAGAAGTTGGACGAGAACGACATCCCGAATGATGGGCAGCGTTACGCTATCTTGAAGCCCGCTGATTACTACAAACTTGTCCAGTCTGACCAAGAGGTAATCAACCGTGACTTCGGTGGTCGTGGTGACGTTGCTACTGGTAACATCCCAATGGTTGCTGGTCTTCGTATCTTCAAGTCCAATCACCTCTCTGACGTTGCAACAGACCTTTCTGGTGTCGCCACTGGAGACGGTTCTGCGTCTGTTAAGAACGATGTCTTTGGAGGAGGAGCAGCAGGAGCCGGATACAACGGTGACCTGTCCAAGACCTTCATCATCGGTGGACACCCCTCGGCTATCGGAACTGTCAAGCTTCTTGACCTCGCTACCGAGAGTGATTACAAGCTTGAGCTTCAAGGAACCCTGTTCGTTGCTAAATATGCAATGGGCCACGGTGTTCTTCGCCCTGAAGCTTCGTTTGAAATCAAGGACATTGATTAATCCCACACCAAGGTTTTCATCCCTGTCCCCTTCGGGGGATGGGGGTGTTACCTTCCCTTTCCTTTTTCTTTTATAATAACAACAACTATGGCTACCCTGACTTCTGAACTTAATGCGGTTAACACCATGCTGGGATACATCGCGGAATCTCCTGTTAACTCCATCGCGGATACAACCGCCCTGCCACCGTCAGCGGCATTAGCTAAAGGTATTCTTGATGAGGTCTCTCGTGAGGTTCAACAAGAAGGGTGGCATTTCAACACAGCTAAAGACTACACGCTTGAGGCTAACTCATCCAACGAGATTGTGTTACCTGATAACGTCCTTCAAGTAGATGCTGTAGACAACACACACGATGTGGTCCAACGAGGAAACAAACTGTTCAACCGTAAGGACTACACAACGACTTTCACCATCGATGAGATCAAGGTAGATGTTACCTTCCTTCTCGACTTCACCGAGCTTCCCGAACAGACCCGCCGTTACATCACACTCAAAGCATCCCGGATGTTCTCCAACAGGCTTGTTGGTTCGCGTGAGATTGAAGCACTTATCTATCGGGATGAGATCATGGCTAAAGCAGCTATGGAAGAAGCCGAAGGAACCAACTCAGACCGCACCATCTTTGACAACTACGACACCGCAAGTCGCATCGGGATTAACCGTAGAACTGACCTTGCGTAATCATTAACATGGCTAACATCACCACATCCGTCCCCAACCTGATTCAAGGAGTAAGCCAACAGTCTCCTCGGGTCAGGATTCCTGGTCAATGCGAGGATCAGCTTAATGCTCTTCCTACGATCACCAAGGGACTCACCAAGCGTCCACCAGCGCGGCTTATCAAGAAGCTGACCGCTGCGAACGTCTTTAACAAAGGCGACATGATTCACTTCATTGAGCGCAGTGCGACCGAACGGTATGTGGTTGTTATTGAACACAGGAGCCAGAGTGACCGACAAGGTGTTCTTAGGGCTTTCAATGTGGACACAGGAGATGAGGCAACGATTGAGGGTGTTACTGGTGGTTATAACATCAATAACAATTACCTCCAACTGAAAGCAACGGATGACACTCTTTTCCCTGCTTCAGACTCCCACAAGCTGCTTAAGGCTCGCACCCTTGGAGACAGCACGTTTATCCTTAACACCACCAAGACTGTTGCTAAAAGCACGGAGAAGTCCGAAGCTCTCGACAAGTCACGCGCATTGGTTTTCATCAAGCAAGGTGACTACGGTAAGAAGTATGGTCTTAAGTTTCGTGAGGTTGGACGTTTCAGTGGATCAGGGGCGACCTTTAAGGTTACGATGGAGGTCGCCTTTACCGATGATAGAGGTAGAGCAGCCTACCGTGCGAAGTCCGTAGAGATAGAGAACGGGGGTTCTGGATACCTTGAAGATGACACTCCTATTTTGGACTTTAGCGTATTCACCTCCACTGTGTGGCTGATACGACCAGAGATTGTAACCACTATTGAAAACGGTGTAGTTACCAAGGTAAATTTAGTTCACCCAGGTTTGACAAGTGTTATTGGTATTCCTTCGTCCAATAATATACCTCCGACTATTGTTCCCTCCTCCGCTCCTTATGAAGAAGTATCTATTGTAACACACGATGCTAATGGAGGGGCGCATGAAAGGATTGCCGATTCCACAAACATCGCGAACGAACTTTACAATGCGCTTAAGGGGCTAAACACGACAAACGGATACGCAAGCTCATCGTCTCTCGCAACACAGGGTTTTAGAGACAAATACACCAGCACCCTTAAGGACGGCTCAATCATAATCCAACGCGATGACGGAAAGGACTTCTATGTGGAAGCCTTCGACGGTCTCAACGGATCTGGATTAGGACTCGTCCATAAAGAGGTGGATGCCCTCAGTGACCTTCCTGTTCGCGCACCTGATGGATTCCGTGTGGCAGTCCGAGGTGACTCTGATGCTAACGAGGATGACTACTACCTTAGATTTGAGGCTAACGATGGACAAGCATTTGGAGAAGGTGGATGGGTTGAAGACGTAGGCCCAGACCTTGAAGTCGCCTTTGACGCTAACACCCTTCCTTTACAGCTAGTCAATACCGCGCCTGACACTTTCACACTCAGCACTACCGCATGGGGCAGACGCGAAGCTGGTGACGATGAAACCAACCCGTTCCCCTCCTTTGTCGGTAAGACGATGAACAACATGGTCTTCTTCAAGAACCGCTTTGGGTTCATCTTCCAAGATATCATCGTGCTGTCTGAGGCTGCTGAACTATTCAACTTCTTTAGGACCACCGTAAGGACGCTTCTGGACACCGCTCCGATTGACATAACATCTGCCACCGCTAACGTGACTGACCTCCGTAGCAGTATTGCATTCCAAGAGAATTTGTTATTGTTTGGTAACCGTGGTCAGTTCGTCTTGAAAGGCGACCCGTTGACCAACGACACGGTAACACTCAATGCTATCACGAACTACAACTCGGACACCACCGCAGACCCGCTTGCAGTAGGATCGTATGTTTACTTTCCGTATGAGCGTGGAGAGTTCCTTGGAGTCCAAGAGTATAGCCTTAACGCCACCACGGATGTCTATGACTCCGATGAGATCACCACACAGATCCCTGCGTATATCCCTAAAGGGGATGTGTTATTTACTGCTGGGACATCCTCAGAAGAACTCTTGGCGTTCGCTACAGGAGGCACGGACATCTACCTTTATAAATACTTCTTTAATGGACGAGAGAAAGTCCTGAGTTCATGGGGCAAGCTAACGATGCCATTTGATGTCATTGGGATGCACTTCATGAAGAGTTCGTTGTTCTGTGTAGGCGACAAGGCCGGACAGTCAGTGATCTCTGAGGTTAAGTTTGAAGAGCTACGCTTGGAGGATGACACCACAGGAGGCTTTACGATCCACCTTGATCTCCTCAAGAAGCACACCTTTGACCAGAGTGTTGTTACTGACGCAGTGGACATCACCATCGACCTCGGGTTCGTCCCTGAGAGTGGAGATGTAGTTGAGGTGTATGACTTGGATGGAAGGAAACTGAACATTGTTTCAATTAACAACAACACCGCCACCATCCAGGGCTTCTACAAGACATGCTTCTCTGGTCTTAAATACAACATGGAATGCACCTTGAGTGAGCCTGTGTTCAAGCAAGGGAACCCTCCGACATCCTCGGGCCTCGCTCGGTTGATCCTTAGGAATGGCACGTTGTTCTTTTCGGATGCTTCAGCGTTCCAGCTTGAGGTAACACCACGCGCCCGTGACAAGAGAGTCTATTCGTATAGTCCCTTAAACATCAACGTAGATGCGCTGGGGTCACGAGCTTCCGAAGAAGGTAAGTTTAGGTTTTCCATCTATACAGCAGCACCTGAGTCTGTTATTAAGATTGTAAATTCAAGTGCCTTTACCGCCAACTTCCAGTCCTGTGAATACGAAGCCAACGTCCACACCCGTTCAACTAGAATATAAAAACGTCTACATCCGTTCTGCACTCCCAAGTGACATCGAGGACGTAGGTGATAACATGCGGGAGATTGACAAGCTGGAGTGTTTGTTAAGCTCGGGGACTCGCCCTAGAGACGCTATACGCGCCGGCCTTGAGACTGATTTCCATACATGGTCTATCTGCTCCAACAAAACCAAGAAGCCTTTGGCTTGCTTCGGGGTTGGCCCGTTGATGCCGAATGAAACCAATTACATCTGGTTGCTCTGCACTGATGACCTAGTTAAAGAATCAGGTAGTGAGTTTGCCAAAGCGAGCAAAGCGTGGGTTAAGTTTATTGTTAACTACTACCAACTTCCTTGTGTCAACGAGGTCCACACTGAGAACACCCTAGCGTTACGCTGGTTGAAATGGTGTGGTGCTACTGTTGAAGAGCCAAAAGAAAACGATTTCTCCTTATTTATTATACACCCCAACGAATAACATCCCTTTATGTGTGAACCTATCTCGATCATAACTGGAATAGCAAGTGCTGCCACCTCTTATTCCGGTCAAAAATCCGCTGCCGATGCCCAAGAAAAAGCTCAAGCTGAAGCCTCTGCTGCTGAACAGATCAGAGCAGGAAAAGCGAACACCGCTGTCCGTCTTAGACAGGCTCAAGAGAGCGTAGCACGCGCACAACGTAAAGACGCAGCGCAGATCAAAGGGATGGCAGCCAAGTCCAGCACTACACTCAGCGCACTCACAGAGGGAGGCGTAGGTGGACGCACCTTGGATATGTTAGAGCGAGACCTCGCAGCACAAGAAGCACGCTATCAGTTCTCCGAGGATCGCCAGACGAATCTCCAAGCGACTCAATCCGCATTCACCTTGGAGGAGGAAGCATCACGAACAATGATGAACCAGCTTCGGATCAACCGCCCGATCAGACAAGCCAGCCTTCTTCAATCCGGTCTTCAAGGACTCCAAACGGGGATGTCGATGTATGGTGTTACTAAAGACATGGGCGCACCAGAAGAAGTAAATAAAGCTCTCGCCGGCGATCCCGTTGGGGCAGGTGGGGGTTCATCTTACCCAATCGGTAACACTGGCGCACCTGTTGGACCTGGAATGCTTCCCCAAGTAGGAACGATGCCACAGTAAAAACAAGAATAACACACCTACAAAAAGAACACTTTCATATGACCCAGCAAGACGCACTACTTTCATCCTTACTTAAGAGTGAGCAACGCCGCCCTGTAGATGTTAATCTCGGACAGGTTCCCATTACTCCTACTATTGGACGCATGGGTAACTACTCTGTCGTTACTCGTGAAACTCTTAAAGACAACCCTGCCTTAGAACTCTCCCGTGCGCTCTCTCAGCTTCCGCAACTACTAGGACAGGCAAAGAACATAAGTGTTGCGGCGGGTTTGAAACAGGCTGAAGAGATGGATCTTGAGGAGATCGAGAAGAGATGGAAAAACGGGGACACCGAGGCTGAAGGATTCATGACATGGCTCGGGGGAAACAAAGCGTTCCAAGAGGCAGCTTATCAGAGGTTATTTGACGCGAGCATCAAGCCAAACCTCCAAAAGGTTTCCAGTGAGATTGATGGTATGACTAACGGCGAACTCTTACAATTTGATTCAGACGAATCCATCAAGGAGTATGCCCAGAGTCGCTTAGTTGGATCTCTAGCTCCAGGAATCCTAGATACAGTCAGGACTAACTCATGGTTAGCCGTGAGGCATAACAGAGCGATGGAGGCGATCATTCCTAACTACGTTCAGAAAGCAGCAGCGAGCATTGATGCGCGCAAAAGGGACTTCCAAGAAAAAGAAGCTCTTGCAGCAGTGGAGACAAACTTCTACACACAGTCTGATGTTGCTGGTCCTATCCAAGGTGATTATATTGTCCCACAGTTTGCTAACCCTAATGACCCACGAGTTCAAATCGAGAGAGACCTATTCAATAAAGCGCAAGAAGAAGCTAATCAGAGGTGGGTTAACAACCTCCAATACTCTCTTGATTTCGCAACAGACAATGGGTTCGCAGGGCGTTTAGACAAGTTCCAAATCGAAGCGCAACTAATCCCAGCACTCACTGCAAAATATCGAATGCTTATTGAAGATGAAGATCACAGTGCAGCCGATCTATTCTTAGAGGCAATGGAAAGCGGGTCGCTCAACATCAACGGGAGACCAATCAATAAGTCCTCCGCTGGGATGAGGTTAATTCAAAACGCAGAAGCACTTCTTGAAGACGCGCTTGAAGATGACCAAGCGGGAATCGACATAGAGAAGATTAACGGCATCAAAAGCGATACGCTGAGATTTTTGTCAGGGGAAAAGGTAAAACCAGGTTACGATCCTGACAGTATGATTCCACTCTTACAACAACAAGAAAACGATCTGTATAACGATCCTGCGAATCCAATGAGTAACAAAGAAATCATAGAACTGAGTGGCTTCTTCGCACGGACTCGTGATGGTGTTAGGGGGCGCGGTGAGATCCATTCGGAGACCTCGGATGAGAAACGAAAGGAACTAGGGGAAAAGTTCAGAAAGACATACAAGTCAGTCAACCCAGAGGAAATTGCCGTGAGTTTTGAAAGGGACGCTCTTGAGAAGGCATTTTTAGATGCTGGAGGTGACCCTGAGTTCTGGGATAACCAGCTAACTACCACAATACTAGATCCCGAAGGGCAAAAACCTCCCAAGGTAGTCTTCCAGAACCCCGCCTCCCGTGAGTTAGCAGATGCCGCATCACAAGCATCGAGAAGCACCGTTGCTACTTTTATAGACCGTCCTATAGAGGAGCTATTCTTAGGAGATGTTGCTTCAGATGACATAGAAAAGCAATCACAGTTACGAACGCAGATAACTGATAAAGCTGATGAGTTTTTCATTAAAGAAGTAGCGGCTCGCTTGTTGGGCATTCAAGAATCCTTTAAGGCTCAAAACCCACCCTTAACACCCAAGGATGAAAGGATAATCGAAGCGAACACACCCGAGTCTCGACAGATAAGAAGAAAGGAGTTACGTGAGCTAGCCAGCGGAGGGCTTATCGGTCCTCAAGGAGTAATCAAACCTGTAGTTGTTAAACCTTCGGGTTATAGTAGGGAAAAAGACACTTACCCTCTTGGCGCGATCAACACTACACTAAAAAACTCTATTGGCGCTAGGGAGTTCAAGAAAAACCTTCCACAAGCAAAAGTAAACGCACTTATAGGTGCTTACACTGACTCCATTGATGAGGAAGTTCTACTGTCACAAGCTATAGACCTAGAATCAATCGTGGGACAACCCGAGTATGATACATTACTAAAAAACGAAATTGAAAGCAAGAAGTATGTAGGTATCCCTTTGACCACACTCTATGCAGGAGGGCGTGAATTTACCCACATGACTGACCGTAAGTGGTATCATGTTTTAGAGGATGGAGTAGGAGGTAAGGCGGGTTTAAGACAAACGACATCAGCAATTCTATACAATAAATACGAGAATTTCAGTAAACCAGAGGAGACCAAAAAGCGTATCTTCAACCTTCCCGCTGTCGTAGAGTATCTTCAAGACGGAGACGAGAGAAAACTGAAAAACATACACAACTCACTTCTTAAAGGAAAAATGCCTCTAGAGGAATTTATCAAAAACCAAGCTGATTTCTTTGAGTCTTTCGCGGGTAGTCTCACTGACGTTCAAACACCGCAACAAACCAACAAATAACATGAGTCTTTTTGCTACCCGAAGTTTATTCCAAAGCCCACGCTTCCTTGCTCCTAACTCCCAAGATGTTACCACATTCGGAGAGGTTGATGCGGATTACGCCCATCTCGACCGCTTCCAAACCGCCCAGCAGATGAAGAGAGAAGCTCCCGATGATGTGGGTTTCATTGAAGACGTAGCAACAGGAGTGGCATCAGGTGTTGAAGGATTCGGAAGATCACTCGTAGGTTTTGCCGATATGGTCCTGTTTGATGCCCTTCCCGATGAATGGTCCGAACGAACCTTTGATCGCCCACAAGGGATGGTTGGAGGATTGGTTGAAGGTATCACTCAGTTTGGATTAGGTCTGATTCCTGGTCTTGGAGTTGCTGGTCTAGCCGCGAAAGGAGCCAAGGCTTTTGGAGCCGGTAGTAAACTTGTATCGGGTGTTAAGACCGTATCGGCTGGAGCCACGTCTGACTTCATTGCCTTCGACGAACACGAGGCGCGACTTAGTGACTTCCTTGTGGGACATGATGCAACCCGTAACTCAATTACAGAATACCTACAGTCCAACGAAGAGGACAGTGCCTTTGAGGGACGCATGAAGAACGTCCTTGAAGGAGGAGCATTGGGCGCGATTGGAGGAGTCCTTATAAAAAGCGCGAAGGCTCTTAAGAAAGGAAAACAACTGGATGGAACCCCTGCTTCGATAGCCGCTAAAGAAGCTGCTGACAAGGAGCTTAAACACGCTCTAGTGGACACAGGACTCGCAACTGAGGACGGTCTTAGGTTGGTGCAAGAAACCGACGAACTACTACCCGAAGCGACCATGAGAGTTCAAACTCAAATGTCAGTGTCTCGTCTGGATTACCAAGGAAGCCCTAACACAAAGACTGACCCAACAAGCATCACTCCGAAATACCCAGAGTGTAAATAAGTGGATAATAATAATAATCAACAATCATGAGTGAACCCTGTTATACTGGAGGCCCAGAAGCCCTTATAAACAACGCTAACGCCCTTGAAGCACTATTAGGCGCAGATAAGTTTAGTAAAATACGAGATGTCGTTAATGGCATCACTAAAAACTTAGAAGAAGAACTACCCACACTAACTGAGGATAACTTAAGAGAAGTGTTCGCTACAATGCGTGCGCGTGAGGCAGCTACAGGTGGAAACCCTGAGATTTATAAGAGCGCACTCCAGAACATCACACTAAAGAATCCCGATGGGACTAGAGCAGATGATGTGTTTGAAGCGATCCGTTCCGTGATGTTACACCAACATGTTTACACCCAAGGGATGCAAGTAAGCACGAACAAGATGATCGGGCTGGCTGAACGGATAACAAACGCCAAGTCCAAGGGGTTGACCGCAAAAAAAGTAGAAGGTTTAGAGCTTCAGTTTATCTCCGCACAGGCACAGTTACGTAACTACATGGCGCATCGTTCATCCATCGGTTCTGGGTTGAGTTTTGCCTTCTCCCAGAGACGCAAGTCGAACGTGGTCAACGCGACAGAAGCCTTGGATGGTTATGTGGAGTCATTCACCAAAAACTACAAGGACGCTTTTGAAGGCGAAGAGTTTCTTCAAGGAGTTGAACGCAACAGTAAAACCAAAGAAATCCTTGAGCGTCAGATCAAAGACCTGGCCGAGGATGCTGACATATCACCTCACGTTCAAGCCGCTAAGGATGCGGTGAAGGAGACCCAAGCGGATCTTGATAACTACCTAAAGACACGCGAAGCCGGCGTAAAGAAAACCACTGATGAAGCTGGCGCAAAGAAGAAGAAGAAGACCGAAGTGGATCAGACGGAGGTGGATCTACAAGCCAAGGTGAAAGCAGCGAATGAGGATGTTAATCAGTTAACACGCCTAAGAGAGCTTCAAGATGACGTTAAGGCTGACGAGAAGGGAGCAAGCGCAATCCAAGAGGAGATTGACAGTCTTAAAAAGTCCCGAGGTAAAACCATCAAGGTTCTTAGAAATCGTCTGGCTGAACTGAAAGAAGACGCATCATCCCCAGAGAGGTCGGTTCTAGAGAAGCAGATTGAGGATCTTCAAAAGTTGAACAGTCTAAAAAGACAACGGACCAAGCTAAAGAACGCAAACAAACCGATTGATGATGTTGAAGCAGAGATTGGTGATTTACGAGATCGGATAGACAAAACCAAAGAACTTAACAAACTGGAAACCACCTTAGCTCGTCTTAAGAATCCTAAGAGCGACATCAAGAAGACCAAAGAGGAGATCGAAAAGATCAAGAAGGCTAGGGAAGAAGAAGCCCGAAGAAGAATCGAAGCGTCGGAAATCACAACCGAAGCCCAATACAAGAAATTCATTAACCAGACTCTAGGAGCTAGGGATGCAAAAACCTTGGCTAAACGTCTTACATTCGCTGATAAGATGGGCAAAGCTGAAGAGTCCGTAAGGCACGCTGCAAACATGTCAGAGAAAACCGGGTTCCACAAGACACTGGATATGGGATTGCAGTGGTTCACAGGAAGTCTCCTGAGTGGTCCTCCAACATTCGTCCTTAACGCAGTAACACCTATCCTTTCCAGAACGCTTCAACAACTAGAGCTAGCCACGGGCGCATTGATGACAGGTAACATGCCTCTCTTCAAAGCATCCCTTGATATGCACAACCTGTTCTACGGGACACGCGATGCCTTCAAAATGGGTAACGCATCCCTCCAGATGGATAAAGACGCACTCTTAGGAGGGCAACGGATGTTTGACGAAGGTGATGACTTCGGCGCGTTTGCGTCTGCCAACTTCAAAAACGTCTTCCTGAGTAACGAACCGATGTCGAAAGTGATGGACACCATTAACTTCCTTACAAGGCTCCCCAACAGGATCAATGGATCGGTTGACTCATTCAACAAAACAATGGCAACCATGAAGTATCTTCGGACTCACTTTACGGCTGACGCAATCGCCAAGAAGATTCCGCACGGTGAAGTAGAAGAATACGTTCGTAAGAATGTCCAAAAGATGTTCAACAAGGACGGATCTCTTTACTCGGAAGCTAGGTTGATGAAGGCAGCGGTGAAGCAAGCCAACGACGAAGGTCTTAGCCGCTCATCGGACGAAGCTACCATCAAGTTCCAACAAAGAGTTGCAGAGATTATTGAAGGTCGCCTCAAGGATCTAGGGCCGGATAAAACTAACGCCGATACCTTATCACGCACGGCTGAAAAGTTTGCCCGTGAAAGCACCTTCACTGATGAACCAGGTAAGTTCACTCAACTCATCAAACAAGGCTTGAACCATATGCCCGTGTTTAAGTTCATTATGCCGTTCGTAAGCACCCCAATGAACATCCTTCACTTCGGTTGGAGACGCACGCTTCCAGGCGCGATGCTTGATGGAATGATTCCCGTTCTTAAAAAGACCAAAGACGCAAGAACGAAGGAATGGGCTGAACTCACTCCTATGGAGCAAGCAGCATCAAGAGGACGTTATGCAACCGCAGTGGCTTCCACAGGGGCTATGATTTACTTTGCCTCCCAACACGGTGACCGTATCACTGGGGGTGGACCAAGAAACCGACAGGAACGGAAAGCATTGATGGCGACAGGGTGGCAACCTTACTCGTTCGTTATGAAGGGCGAAGACGGCTCAAAGACGTATGTTAGTTATGAACGGGTAGACCCCCTAGCAACCATGATCGGTCTTATCGCTGACGCAGCGGAGTTCACAAAGATGAACCCTGATGACAACGAAAGTTTTGCCGAGTTGTTTTCAGCGTTGTCCTTCACCGTGGCAGAGAACATGACCGACAAATCATTCCTTCGTGGTATTAACAACATTCTTAACATCACTCAAGAGCCGGACATTTACATACCGAAGACGTTCAAGGATATTGGATCAGCAATGGCAGTCCCTATGTTCATCGATAAAATCAAGAACGTAGACGGTGAGCAGATGATCCGCGAGTCACGGACACTTGGAGACGCGATCTTGCGTAAATTACCTGTTGCCGAAGAAAGAGTCCCCCCAAAGAGAACTTTCCTTGGTGAAGCTGTTTACAAGCAGAACCCACTCGGAGTCTTGGGAATGATGAATCCCATCTACATCCAGTCCACCAAAAACGACTTAGTGGATGAAAAGATCCAAGGACTTCTTTATGGATTCTCGATGCCCCAACATAACTGGACAAAGGGCAAGGAAACGGACATGAGAGAGTTCTACAATCCCGATGGACGGCAAGCCTACGACCGCATGTTGGAACTCACCAGTGAACACAAGATCTACGGACGCACCCTTCGCCAGTCATTGAAGGCACTGTTCAAATCACCTGCATACAAACAAGCCGAACAGAACTTCCAGCAATTTGGAGGTGGTGAAGGAGACACCGATCCCCGAGTGCGTCTTGCTAAGAGAGTCATCACACGCTATCGTAGTGTCGCCAAACGCCTTGTTATTCAAGAGTTTCCAGAACTTCAACAAACTGTTAAACAGGTGCAACAACGTAACTATCAACTCCGAACCGGACAATCACTAAACCCAATCCCATCCCTTTAAAACATCATGGCTTTAACAACAACAACCGCCCTGTCATATTATCAGCAAGAAAGCAGTGGAAACTACACTGAGTGGACCAACCCTATTAACTTCTCCCTTGAAGCCTTAAGTGCTGACGATGTGGAAGTGTGTGTTATCAACTCACAAGCCGCTGAAGGATTTCAAAAGCTGACACTTATCAAAGATACGGACTATACCCTAGACTTCGCCTCTAAGACCGTGACATGCACATCGTCTGCTTGGGGTGATATAAGCAAAATCGCCAACCACTCAGCGAACCACATTAGAATCTTCCGTGCGACATCAATAACCGAACTCGTTGATTTCACCAATGGTGCAGTGTTGAGCGCAGACGATCTTAATCTTGCCTACAAGCAAAACTTGTTCGCCGCACAGGAGATGAATGAAGATGCTGGGCATACTAGAGGTGGAATCCAGAGTGTCAGTGAGACAGCATTAGCGGATTCCTCAGTGGCCAATGCAAAGATTCAAAACAATGCTGTGACTTCTGACAAGATTGCCACTGACGCTGTTATCGCAGCAAAGATCGCGAGCGGAGCCGTTACTACAGCAAAACTCGCAGCAGAAGCGGTCACCGAGGAAAAGATTGAGACAGAGGCGGTTACCACGAACAAGCTTGAAAACGATGCAGTCACTACCGTGAAGATAGTGAACGATGCAGTAACATACGATAAAGTATTGCCAGCGAGTAAAGCCCAAATGGAAGGACAACTAGGGGCGGGTACGCATGGAACTCCTGGTGTTGTTGCTGGCGTGGTGACTCCTGATGTGCTTAAGAATAGCCCGTTGGTTCCTAAGTGTTATGGTGTAGTTAGTTATGATGGTAACACTCCATCGCTTTCAAGCGGATCTTTTAACGTGGCCTCGGTTTCCGAACCATCAGCAGATAAAAGAACAGTCACTTTTACAACCCCGTTACAGAACGCAAGTTATGTTGTATTAGCAACAATGCAGACCGCTGCCGCAGTAGGGGATTACGAGGCCGTAAGCATAACTGCTAAAGCAACCTCATCCTTTACAATGGAGTCACGCCACAATGAGAGCGCGGACTTAAGTATTAACTTCGTGGTCTTCGGAAGCACCTATTAATAACCCATGAACCCAAATCTTAACACACCTATGATCGGGGTCACCGGATTGATTGCTAACATAACCCTTGAACAAGTGAACACATCAGTCGCTATCGCCGTAGGATTAACAACCTTAACCTACATGGTCATTAAGATTTACCACGCACTAACCAAACGATGAAAGACGAATCCCGTAGCATTAAAATGGAGGGTCTCCAGGATCTCTTGATTGACACCTTCATTGATCGCATCCAAAGTGGAGATGACACCCCTGCTCTCTTAAACGCTGCCCGACAGCTACTTAAGGACAATAACATCAGCGCAGCAGTCACCAAAGGATCACCCTTGGATAGCCTAGTGAACATCCTTCCCTTTGATGATCCGACTGATCAAGTAGTCAACGAATGAGCGACCTTCCTAAACAACTCCAAGACTTCCGCAACTTCCTTTGGATGACGTGGAACCACTTGTCACTTCCGGCTCCCACTCCTATCCAATACGAGATAGCCGAGTGGATGCAACACGGACCACGCCGAGGTGTTATCCAAGGGTTCCGAGGCGTAGGTAAGTCATGGATTTGTTCAGCCTTCGTCGTTCACCAACTACTCCTTGATCCACAGAAGAACATACTGGTGGTCTCCGCATCCAAGAACCGCGCCGATGACTTCTCGACGTTCACCCTCCGTATCATTCACGAGATGGAGATCCTTGGACACCTAAAGCCCACCGACAAGCAACGCTTCTCCAAGATCTCCTTTGACGTTGGCCCTGCTCAAGCATCACACGCACCCAGCGTCAAGTCCCTCGGTATAACATCCCAGCTTACCGGTAGCCGTGCGGACATCATTGTGGCTGATGACGTAGAGGTTCCCAACAACTCCGCAACCCAATCCATGCGGGACAAGCTCTCGGAACAGGTCAAGGAGTTTGAAGCTATCCTTAAGCCCAACGATGGCAGTCGCATTCTGTTCCTTGGGACTCCACAGTGCGAGGACAGCATCTACAACAAAATGCTCGAAAGGGACTACGAGACTCGCATTTGGCCGGCGAAGAAGATCGGTGTGGAGAAGTCCGAGAAGATCTACCAAGGTAACATTGCCGCCTCGTGCATCGATGATGACTTCATCGGAAGCCCTACAGAACCGACACGATTCTCTGAGATCGACCTAGCAGAGCGTGAAGCATCCTACGGTAAGTCAGGGTTCGCCATGCAGTTCATGCTGGACCCCAAGCTGTCCGACTTGGATCGTTATCCCTTGAAGATCAATGACTTAATCGTCATGGACATTGATGACACCACGGCTCCCGAGAAGCTGGTCTGGGCACAATCCCCTGAGAACGCTTGGGACAACACTGTGCCGAACGTAGGGTTCACAGGGGACCGCTTCTTTCGCCCCATGAAGGTCATCGGTGATAACATCCCATTCACTGGTAGTGTGTTAGCCATTGACCCATCGGGACGAGGCAAGGACGAAACCTCGTGGGCTGTCGTAAAGATGCTCAACGGGTATCTCTATGTGACGGATGCCGGCGGTATGCAAGGGGGATACGATGATACCGTCTTAAAGGTTCTCACGATGAAGGCCAAGATGAACAACGTGAATGTTATTGTTGTCGAAAGCAACTTCGGTGACGGCATGTTCGTAGAGATCCTAAAGCCCTATCTATCAAAGATTTATCCGGTAACCGTCGAAGAGGTTCGTCATAACATCCAGAAGGAGAAGCGCATCGTGGACACCCTGGAACCCGTGATGAACCAACACAAGCTGGTCATCGACCCCAAGGTAATTCGGAACGACTACGATACCGCCCAGAAGTATCCCATCGAATCCCAACTCAAATACCAGTTGATGTTCCAGATGTCTCGCCTGACACGCGAAAAGGGGGCTTTAACACACGATGACAGGCTTGACGCACTATCAATGGGAGTGGCATACTGGGTCGAACAGATGGCACAGGATGCCGACATTAAGATCTCTGAACGAAAAGAGGAGGACATCCAAAGACAGCTTCAGAAGTTCAAGGACTCCTACTACAAGATTAACACTAATCAAGCACCCTCAACCACATGGATATAAAAGACGAACTAAACGAGGCAATAAGGCTTCTTGAAGGATTACGCTCTAGGATCGATTCTGAGGGCCTTTTGGATGATTCTGGAGGTCACACTAGAGAAATCTCTGAAAACGCACAGGAGCGCATCCTCGTGCTTGCAGTGGGGCATTCTAGGGAGCTTGATGCGGGTGCTGTGGCTTATGACGGCGAAACCTACGAATGGCACTACAACACAACGCTCGCCCACAAGATCAAGGAATACCTTCCAAGTCACATCAATACAACGATCATCAACCACTACGAAGGGGATTCCTACACCGAGTCCATGCGATGGCTTAAACGAACCGTTAACCCTCTCAATGCGGACCTTGTGTGTGAACTCCACTTCAATAGCTTCAGCAACCCCAACGTGAAAGGCCACGAGATGCTTCACTGGAACTCATCCATGAAAGGCTTAATCGCCGCATCCAACATCAACGATGCCATGAACGAGGACTTCCCAGGGAACACCGACCGAGGAGTCAAAAAAGTAACACACGGTGAACGCGGTGCTGGATTCCTTTACGGACCCAAGGCTCCGTGCGTGATCATTGAGCCGTTCTTTGGGTCAAACCCCGATGAATGGGAGGCTTTTGGGGAGACCGAAACCACCTTCAACGCCCTTGCAAAAACCTTAGCACGGGGAATCTCTATAACACTCTCTTACTCAACGCCTAATAAATAACACCCATAATAGGGAGGAAAGAAAGCCTCTCTTTAAGATTCTCTCTGAGATAGGAGGAGAAGGAGATAAAAATAACAATCCTCTCTTAAAGATGTCTCTGAGAAAACTCTAAGATTGGTTTATTATTTTTTATCCTTATTATTATCCAATCTCAGAGAAATCTCTAAGATATCTTAAAGAGGGAGGAGAAAGAGAGAGAGAGACACCTTTGTAGTGTTCAATGCAACGTAACTCCAACATCCCAGAGTCAGCCCAAGACCGCCTTAAGCTAGCCTTAAGTATCCTTACCGAACACTTCGATGATGTCTTGGTGGCTGTGAATCACAGGGAGACTAGTAACATTCATGTGGAGTCCCCAACGCCTTATGCTGCCCTCGGGATGCTTCCGACTGTCCAAGGGAAGCTACGGGAGTCTGTAGGACGCAACGAGTTGGCTCAGAGTCTTCGTGAAGAGGGAGGAGATTATGGATTGTTATTTGATGAAGAAGACAATGAGGAGCCGGAATAGTTTTGTTACAAAAATCTGAAGGGGTATATATAGACAGCGCCGCGTAAGTTACCCCCGCGACCCTCCCAGTAAAGACATTGTAACTACCGATTGACGCGCTTTTTGATAGGGGGGGTATCGTGCTGGGGATTGCTGGCGTAATGCCTTGTCATATAGTCCACGGTAGAGACATAAAGAAAGTCTTTGCATCGATTGGATGACTAGGGGGGGAGTGTTATTGACCAAGGGGAACCCACAATCGAAATTGTCGCTTTTCCTGGTTTTTGTGCATTTCCGCTTGTTTTTGTCGTTAGCCCCCCTTTGAAATATTCGATACGCTCGTAACACGCTTAAAGTCAACACTTTAAACCAACCTGTCATACATCCGTGTAAAAACTTAAATAAAACACTAGACAAACATAAGGGGAAGCGGTTAGTGTTCACCCATGACCGAAAACGACTACCGCCAAGAAACCATCACGCATTCCCAAGCTCTTTACCAGCTTAAGCAGCACGGAGTGATTGACCTTGAAGAGTTCCACGCGGACCTTGGAAAGCGCGAGACATACACGGGGGAGGAAGTCCTCAACTGGCTAGGCTACTAGATAGAGTGTTAATTCCTAGAATTCCTCGCGATTATCGCGGGGGATTCAATGGAGTAAGCAAACAAAAGCTCCCATTAAAATGATGAAAAAACGACAAATGACCGAATCAACGCATAGTCTCTTGAAGACCATTCAAGCGTACCAAGCCACCATCTCGCCGCTATTTCAAAAGGCCATCGAGATGCCACCAACCACCGCACAAAGAAAACTGGGAGCCAATCGCGGCAAGACGCGCCTTTGGTTGGAAGGAAACATCCTTTCAGAGTCCAATTGGAATCGCGGCGATTCCTTTGATGTTATTTGGCTCGACGGCGTTTTGCGCTACATCAAGAATCCTAACGGAGCGCGAAAAGTCGCTGGCACGGAAGCAAGGCCGATCATTGACACCAATACCGACAAGCTCGCCTCCACGCTCCACGCATCCACGGGTGATAAGGTATCGCTCACTGTCACTTCCAATTCAATCACAATCCAGAAGTAGATTTAGTCATGACCCAAAAAGAAGCCCAACAAGCGATCATGAAGCTGTATTACGGAATGAAGGACGCTCAAGCCCTCTTGACGCATCGCAATAATACCGGATTAACAACCTTAGAACGCTACAAGTCCGGCGAGATTGACAATCCTTCCGGTTATCTCATGGAGATCTCGCGCGAGGTAATCAACGTTAATTCAGTCCGCGACATTTCGCGAAGGAATGAAGCTATTCGAGACGCGATCCAATATCTCCGCACTCACTAGCGTGTTAGTTCCCTTCAATCCCTCTTGGCGGCAATCGTCAGGGGGATTTTGGGGAGTTAATAACCACTCCGTTTTGATTATGACAAAAGAAAACGAAATAAGACAAGCCCTCGCAACGGGCATCCCGGTGACCGTCAATGGTCGCCAAATGACCACCAACGGAACGCGCTTGGTAGTTGTTATCAACACCGGACGCGGCACGGCGTTTACTCACGCTAATCGTGAAGACATAGACGCTGCTGTTATTGATCCTAGCACCGTCGAAATGAATCGCGTGTTTGATCGCATCGAATCCTTACTTGAAAGGGGCGGAGAATAGTCATGAGATCCATTAAACAAGTTTTAATGAAGCGCGACGGGTTGACAGCCACGGAAGCGGAAAGTCTCATTTCGGAAGCTCGCGAGCAATTTGAGGAATATGTTAGCAATGGCGCATTTGATTTAGCAGAGGAAATTTGCTTAGATTATTTCGGTTTAGAGCCTGATTACCTAGTTGAATTTTTCTAATACGATGAAAACAACAACTAAAAAACCAGCATGGAAACCTTCCCTAGGCTCCTTTTCAAAAGCGGTCCAAGGTGCAATCTCTCTTAATTTTGGAGAGTCAGGGGGAATCAATTGCTCCACGAAATGCGAGGCGTTGAAGCTTGGCGTATGTTACGCGGTACACACCGAAAAGATGAAGCCAAGTATTCAAACAAGCGGAGAAAGGAAAAGGAAGCACGGTTTCGCAAAGGTTTGTCTTGAATACCGAAACCAAATCGAAAGACTAGAAAGCAAAGGGAAAGCAATCCCCTGGATTCGTTTCTCAACATTCGGAAGTGTCCCTAATAGGCGTTTAACGGGTGTTGAGATGCAAGCTTTTGCCGATCTAGTGCGCTCTTTTCCTTCCGGCGTGCCCGTGCATTTCCCAGTAGAGACAAAGGAGAAAGCCGAAAGGTTTCGCGCTATTGCTGTCGCGTTCGATCTTTCGCTTGTCGTTCGGGAATCGTGTCAGTCTGATAGGCGAGCAAATGAAACACTCGCGGAAAACTCGCCAGCATCCAGGATTGTTTACAAGGGAGAGAACAAGCGCGAAAGGCTCGTAAATGCGCAAAAGCTTGCCCGGAAAAGCAAAGGGAAAGCGCGTGTTTGTCCTGCTATTGCGTCAACTATCCTCAGGCGTGATAATCCTGTTAAATGTGGACAGTGTACTTTGTGTGCGCGTGGTGACGTGAATTTGATCCTTTACCCTCAACACTAAAAAAAGAAAAATGAAACTGAATAAAAAAGAATGTATCTTCCTAGCATGGATGATCGCTGGGCTGGTCATCTATGGCCGCCTTGAACAATCTTCACACGAGGATGAAATCGAATGGAAACGCAGCTTAGAATTAAATATTGAAAATGAAAAAAGAACTTCAACTTTCTAAAGACGGGAAAATTATTATTGATCACTTCCCTTTGGCAAAGCTTGCATTTGACAGCTATTCCGAGTGGTTTAATGATTATATAACTGTTTGGGCATTTGCTCGCGATAAAGGCATACATGAGGATTTCGCGGAGGCTCTCATTAGGGAGGGCCGGAGAATCCATGAAATGAACGATGAAAGCTGAAATCCTACTCGCCCTGGCCTTTGCAATTTGCTGGTATTTCCTGATTAAATTAGTTTTAGCCTAAGCGCCACCACAAGCCAACACACAGGCCGCCCTTGGGATTCCCCTTGGAGCGGCTTTTCTTTTGTGTCCGTCCCTTGGTCCGTCCTTTGGTCCGTCCCTTGGTCCGTCCTTTGGTCCGTCCTTGTGTCCGTCCTTGTGTCCGTCCTTGTGTCCGTCCTTGTGTCCGTCCTTGTGTCCGTCCCTGGGTCCGGC